>Ga0182018_10000276_pt1 | contig 68167 bp, 68 predicted proteins | sample 812P2MmetaG_FD_120490 | JGI IMG/M metagenome (GOLD analysis project Ga0182018, IMG submission 120490) | Permafrost microbial communities from Stordalen Mire, Sweden - 812P2M metaG | ecosystem: Environmental > Terrestrial > Soil > Wetlands > Permafrost | place: Sweden: Stordalen | collected... | reverse complement strand
GGCCGCTGAAGAAGTCACTGGGCTGTCAAAGCGCCCTCTCGGTCAGATTCCACTGGAACCGGCGGCCCACCAGGTCGTTGGTCGGTGGATCCAGGCTAAACCCGACGTTGGATGACAAGTTCAGCGTGTTCGAGAACTATGCGGCGTTTAGCCTGCTCAAATTTGCCTTGGTCTTCATGACCGGAGCCGTAATTTTCCTATATCGGGAGCGCATACCCGACTCGGCCTGGCTTGCACTCATGTGCGCCGGGCTCTACGTAGGCTCGCTCTATTGGCAGGGTCCCTCGATCCATTTTACGACCTCGGACATCCTCGTTCCTCTCGTCGCGTATCCCTTGTTGTGGTTGGGGATGCACCTTCCCCTTCATCGGATCGGAGCACGAAATGACTACTCCTATGGCGTGTACATCTACGGCTTCCCGGTCGCCCAGCTCCTCGTGATCTGGGGAGTGGAAAAATGGGGCCTCATCCCCTATACCGCCATGGCGATTCTCTGCACAGTTCCGTTGGCGGTCGCGAGCTGGTGGGCGATCGAAAAGCACGCGCTCAAGCTCAAATCGCTTTGGATGCCTGCAAGGGCCGTGAGCGCACCGACTACTACGTCCGTCGTCCGGATACTCGCACAACAGGAAACCGAATCCTAGATCCAGCGGTCGGTTAGCAAATTGCCCGACACGAGTAAGAGATTGACGACCACCGGCTCCAGTATCTCCCTCGGAAGCAATTCGTATTGACCTCCCTAGCACCGGTGGTTGAGCGTCCCAGATCACCGGTTATGCACCGGGGACGAGAGATGCAGTGAACCTGGCCGGGACGGCGCTGACACGAACAACCAACTCGGTCGCAGCCAGCCCCGGCCGGATCAGTCGTTCGAGGTCGGCGCCGGTGAGTCGGCCCGATCTATCGACGAGGGCACGAGCCACCAGCTTGACGCTCGGCCAGCGGAGGAGCAGTAGGTCACGTACCTGGTCCTCGCTCTTCGCCACCAGCGCGTCGGCTTCGGAGAGGTCACCCGTGATGTCGAAGGCTTCCCTGAAGGCGTTGACCCGATCGCTGAGCGAACCCTCTCCGGGCGGCCCGGCGGCCAGCCATTCGGCTACTGGGCCGGCAAGCTGGAACAGGAGCCCATCTTCGTGGGATGGCTCCGAGCCGAGCCGAGTCAGACCACCTGAGGTCCCGAGCGTCACCGTGATCACCTCGAGCCCGAGGGCGCAGGCCACCACAGCATGGCCACCCTCATGCCAGGCCGTCCGCTCCCGATCATGCAACATGACGGTGCCAGGCGGGCACAGGGAACCGGCGTGAGCATCCGCAGGGGACGTGCTCGACCCACCGGTACCGGAAGTCCCGACGAGCTACAGGCTTGGTCCTGGTCGGCCTTGGCTTGACCGCTGACTCCTCAAGACGAGCCGGCGGCTCTCGCAGTGCCTCGAGATGCGCGCGGGCAACGGTGATGTCGTACGCCACGAGCTTGGTTTCGATCTGCCTCACCAGCGCGCCGACCTTTGTCCTGTCCGCAGTAGAAGGGCGGACGGCCTGGGCGCGAACCGTCGTCTTGATCCGGCCCGACGCAGAGATCCCGGGGCCAAGTTGACGACCCTCTCCGAAGCTGAGGCGCTCCATCTCCGACATGGATTCCGGACTCAGGACTTGGTCGAGGTCCAGACCGCGGATCGAAGCGCACTCGTAGAGGGTGGCGGCGGGAAATCCAGAATCGAGGCCGGCCATGATCCGGCGGAGTAGTTGATCTCGTCGTTTCGTCATCGTTCCGCTGTCTCCTGCAGGGTCCGGACTCGATCGAGTGCGACCAAGTACTCACCTTCGACCAGCTCGAGCTCGGAGGTCATCTTCTCGAGTATCCGCTCGGCGTCGGGCAGCTCGGGCGCCGCCGCCTTGCGGTGGGGTGCGTGCGCGATCCACTCCTGGCGGACCCGAAGCTCCTCCCGGACCCGGTCGCGCCGGTCGCGCAGTTCCTGAGCCTCGTGTGACGCCATGTCCCGGACGCGGCGTGCGCTGTCTTTGGCTGTCCACGATCCCCCAGTCGGGATGACCGCGGAAGCACCGTGCTCGGCTAGGGCGAGGTCCGCTTCAATCTGGCGGAGCTCGGCCTCGAGAAACGCTGGGTCCTTCCTCTTCTCGAGCAGATCGGCCTGGCGCACCCGCTCGGCATCGGCCGCGGCAGCCTCGGCGATCTTCGCCTCCTCAAATTGCTGCCTCCGCATCGCATCCGGTATGGGGTCGAGTCTCCGAAAGTCCAGCTCCGCTGCAGCCGGTGCGGAAAGACGGTGATCACCTATGTGGCTCCGTGGCTGGATCATCAAGGCGCGGTGTACGTCGCAATTCCGGACAACGGATTGATTGAGAGAGCCGGGAAGGACCGCTTCGTCCTTACGTGCAACCGCAAGGGCTGCGCGACACCCCACCTACTCTCAGGCGGTGATATTCACCTGTTGGTGACTGCGACCGCGCTCGAAGGCGGCCGATCGATCACCTTCCCCACCACGGCAGCGACGAGCTCACCCGCGGCAGCCGCCCGGTCGTCCGAGGTGTGTAGGTAGGTCTCGGCCATCACTCCAACGGAATGGCCGCCCTGGTCGGCGGCGGTCGGCAGGTCGACGCCCTGGCGGTTCATTTCGGTTTGCTTCCAATGCCGCATGGTGTGGAGGGTGGCCGGGATTTCGAACTCCTTCGCCAGCCGGCTCACGTACTCGGTCATCGACTTGGCCCGCATCGGTGTCACACCCCCGTTGTATGACAGGAGCCACCCTTCCGGATCGTGGCCGACCTGGTCTCGCTTCGCTGCCCGGTACCGCTCGAGCAGCGCCACGCCATCGGCTCCGATGTAGACGGTCCTCGCCTTGCCCGTTTTGGTCTCGTCGGTGAGGTGCTGGCCGCCCTTCCCTGGTACCCACTGGCGGGCGATCCGGAGCGATGCCTTGTCGTCGTCCAGGTCGGACCATTTGAGGCCGGCCTGCTCACCCCGCCGGCATCCGGTCACCGCGGCCAGGGCGATCACCGTGGCCATGTCGATGTCCTCGTCTGCGATGGCCGCCTGGTAGAGCTGGCCGATGTGCTCGGTGGTGAACGTCTCCGCTCCCACCGACTTCGCCGGCTTGAGCTTCGCCCGCTTGGCCGGGTTGCCCTTGATCCAGTCGGTGTCGACGCCGTGAGTCAGCGCGGCAGACAAAACGGCATGGTTGAGCTTGATCGTCCGGGGCGCCAGCCCCTTCCCCTTGTCGAGGTCGGCCAGGTAGTGGTTGACGTCCGTGACGGTTAGCTTGTCGAGCCGGATGGAGCCGAGCCCGGGCCGCAGGTGCTTCTCGATGTGGGCCCGGTAGGTCTCCATGGTCGATCGGGCCTTGCCCAGGCGATCGAGGTCCTCGAGCCACTCGTCGAAGAGCTTCCCCACGGTGGCGGATGTCCCGATCGTCCGCTTCTGGCCGGTCTCTTGCACGAGCTTGTCGAGCGCCTTGACCGCGTCCCGCTTGCCACCACGGAAGACCTTGGAGACGTGGACCGGTGGTCCCTGCCTGACGACCTTGCCAGCGTCGTCCCGGACAGTGCGATCGGGGTCCCTCCCGACGTAGACCCGTAGCTGCCATCGCTTCGACCCGTCTCGCTTCGATGGTGTCAGCTCTCGCAGGGTTCCGCTCATGGCCCAGCTCCAATCATTCTGAATTTAGTAGGCATATAGTAGGCACCTAGCACCAATTATAGCCTCTGAGCTGGTAGTGACGGTGAGCCGGCCTGTAGGCGGGATTCTGTCCATCCTCTGACGAGGACGGGGTGGCCATCCATCTGAGCGGTCCACCTGGGGGTGGTGTCCCCGGAGGGATACCGGACGGGCCGTCCGTCCCCCTGTTCGACCTTGCTCCGGGTGGGGTTTACCGAGCCGATCGAGTCACCCCGATCGCTGGTGCGCTCTTACCGCACCGTTTCACCCTTACCTGTATGACACCCGTGGGCGTCACCATCGGCGGTCTGTTCTCTGTGGCACTGTCCTGCAGGTCGCCCCGACTGGCCGTTAGCCAGCACCCTGCCCTGTGGAGTCCCGACCTTCCTCGACTGCCCCGGTTGAAGGGGTGACCTCCTTCCGGAACGAGCCGCGGCCACCCGGCCGGCTCACCGTCGCACCTATCGTCCCACAGCTTGTCCCTTTCCAGGCCACTTCCACGCCACCGAGTGTCCCATCTGGGTTCTAACCTGGCGCCGTGTCCCTCGAATCCCGTGTTCGACGCCTGGCAGGAGTGCAAGGTGGCCCGGACGCGCTCTCGATCACCGAGTTCTACCGTCGGATCGACCGCGCCCTCCGAGATTCCTTTCCTCGAGAGTTGTGGATCACCGGGGAGATCCGCTCCATCAAGGTTCTCCCCAAGGGCCATTGCTTCATCGATCTGGTCGACCCGACCAACGCCCGGGACAACGGGGCACCGATCCTGAACGTCAAATGCTGGTCGACCCGCTGGCGCGCCGTGCGGTCGACCCTCGACGGGTTGGGTATCAGCCTCGATGCCGGAATGGTGGTCCGGGTCCGGGGTGAGGTCCAGTTCTACAAGGCCCGCGGCACCGTCGACTTCATCCTGTCCGAACTGGATACCGATGCCCTGTTGGGCAAGGTGGCTGCCGAGCGGGCCCGTCTGATCAAGGCCTTGGTCGACGAGGGCCTCTTCGATCGCCAGCGGCGCCTGAGGGTAGCCGACCCTCCATTGCGGGTAGGCCTTGTGGCCAGCCCCGACTCCGAGGGCTACCACGATTTCCTCGCTGGCCTCACGGGTTCCGGACTGGCCTTCGACGTCACGGTGGCCTCCACGACGGTCCAGGGCAAGGTTGCACCGGCCAGGGTGGCGTCGGCCATCAGGAACCTCCAGCGCACCTCCCTCGACGTGATCGTCGTAGTTCGTGGCGGGGGGTCCAAGGCCGACCTGGCTGCCTTCGATGCCGAGCCAGTGGCCCGGGCCATCGCCACCTCCGAGGTACCGGTGTGGACCGGCATCGGCCATACGGGTGACCAGTCCGTGGCCGACGAGGTGGCCGCCCGCTCGTTCATCACTCCCACCGAGTGTGGTCAGGAATTGTCGCGGCTCGCCCTCGAGTTCTGGAGGTCGGTGATCGAAGCAGGATTGACGGCCGGTCGACTGGCCCGAGCGCGGCTCGTCGATTCCGAACGGGTGCTGGCCAGGCACCGACACGGGGCCGCCACCGGCGCCAGGTCACAGCTCAATCGCCACTCCGATCGCCTCGCTCACCGGGCGTCCATCCTGCGCAGGACGGTGAGGGGTCAGATCGACGCCCACTCCCGGCGGCTCACCGTCACGGGTGGGGGACTGGCACGATCGGCCGCCCGCTCGGTCGATGGCAGACGGGAACGACTCACATCGCGCTCCCGTCGGCTGACCACGCTGCCGTTGCGCCGACTCGAGGCCGAGGACTTCCGGGTCGTTCAGTGGCAGCGGCTGCTCGGCGCTTACGACTATCAGCGTCAACTCGAGCGGGGCTATTCCGTCACCCGGGATGCCGCTGGCGGTGTCGTGCGGTCTGTCTCCGGTCTCGCCGAAGGGTCGGTGCTACTCACCCAGTTGTCCGACGGCCAAGTGGCCTCCGCGGTGACTGCCGCCCCGGTCCCGGCCGACGCCGGCAACGGTGACGGCCACGGCCACGGCCAGACTCCTCTGGCACACGAAGCAGAGCAACACGACGAAGGGACCGAGTGATGGCGATGACAGGTGCAAGCGGGCGGGGTTCGAGCGGTTCGGAGCCTGCTCCGGTCGAGGTGGCCGAGCTCAGCTACTCGTCCGCAGGGGCCGAGCTCGATGCGATCATCGACGAATTCGAGACGGGGGTGATCGATGTTGACCGACTGGTCGACCAGTTGGAACGGGCCACCGAAATCGTCGACGAGCTCGATCGGCGCCTCCGTCGCACCCGACTCCGGGTGGAGGAGCTGGTCCCCCGCCTCGAGGCCATCGGGCAGCACGACCTGTCGGTCGACGGGGAGAGCGACGAGGAGAGTGACGAGGAGAGTGACGAGGGCGAGCCGGCGCCCGAGGATGGCGGGGAACCGGCCCCCGGGACCGACGGGGATTCGCCGGCCGGCCTGTTCTGATCCTCGGTCTGTCGCCGGCGGGTCGTCAGGAGATGTTGCGTTCCCGGTCGTCCCAATAGGGGAGGCGGAGCTCACGTTTGAGCACCTTGCCGGAAGGGTTGCGCGGGAGGACGTCGATGAAGTCGACTGAGGTGGGACACTTGAAATGGGCCAGGCGGCCACGGGTGTCGGCGATGATATCCAGGGCCAGTCCCTCGTCATCATCCGAGGCGCCGGGCGCCTTCACCACGATGGCCTTGACCGTCTCACCCCACTTCTCGTCGGGCACGCCGATGACGGCAGCGTCGGCGATACTCGGATGGGCCAGCAACGCGTTCTCCACCTCTGCTGGATAGACGTTCTCCCCGCCGGAGACGATCATGTCCTTGATCCGGTCGTGGAGGAAGAGGTACCCCTCGGCGTCGATCCATCCGGCGTCACCGGTGCGGAACCAACCGTCGGCCGAGAGGACCGATGACGTCTCGTCGGGCTTGTTCCAGTACCCCAGCATGTTCTGCTCGGAGCGGGTCCAGACCTCGCCCACGGCACCGACCGGAAGCGAGTGGCCGGTGTCGGGATCCACGATCCGCAACTCGATGTGGTCGAAGGCTCTGCCGGCTGAACGCAGCAGCGGAGCGCGCGGGCCATCCGGGTCGTGGTCGGCGGGCATCAGTGAGGTGATCGCCCCGCAGGTTTCGGTGAGTCCGTAGACCTGGGCGAAGTCACAGCCGAGGGCGCTCATCGACCGCACCAGCACGTCCTCGCTGATCGGGGAGGCACCGTAGAAGATCGTACGCAGGGAGCTGACATCGGCCGTGGCCAGTTGGGGGGTGACCAGCAAGAACATGAGCACCGCCGGGACTACGAAGGTCTCGGTGATCTTGTGCTCCTCGATGAGCGCCAGGGCGGTGGCCGGATCCATATCCCGAAGGACCACCGAGTGTCCACCTCGGGACATGCCGGCCAGCGCCCAGCCGGTGCCGCCAATGTGGAAGAGCGGCATGGCCACCAAGGAAACGGTGTCGGCGCCGATGTGGAAGACCTGGTCGGCCTCGGTCAGCAGGCAGGCGATGTTCCTCCCGGAGATCATCACGCCCTTGGGGAGCCCGGTGGTCCCCGAGGTGTAGAGCTGAGTGACCACGTCGTCGGGAGCCGGCTCGAACCCCGGGTCGGTCGCCACCTCACCGTCACCCCGCCACTCCGCGAACCGGTTCACCGGGACCCACGCACGAACGCAGTCGACCTGGGGAGTCAGCTCCTTGACCGCGGCAGCGTAGTCCGAGCCGAAGAAGACCACCGTAGCCCCGGCATCCTCGATGATTGCGGCCATCTCGGCGGGTGCCAGTCGCCAGTTGATGGCCACGCTCACCGCACCGAGCAGCGCGCACCCGAAGAAGAACTCGAAGTACTCGATGCAGTTCCGGTCGAGAAAGGCCACCCGGTCCCCGGGCGCCACTCCTGCGTCGGTCATGGCCCGGCTCACCCGGATGGCCGACTCGTACAGATCGGACCAGGTGAGGGTGGTGGTGCCCTCGGTGAGCACCGGCGCGTCGGGTGTCTCCCGCGCCCAGGTTCGCAGCATCGAGGTCGCCGTCCGGATCTCGGACCCATCGGTCGACTCGGTCCGGGTGAGCTGGTCGGCCCGGCGGTGTTGGCTTGTCGTCACGGCGCCACCTTTCGCTCGACGTCCGATGCCGACAGCGGGCCGTCGACCGGACACATGCCCCGCCGGGCACGTGGGTCGATGGTACTCGGAGAGGGCGCCGGGCACCCAGGTCCGAGCGGTCTCGTCGCCGGTGGAACATCGACCATGACGTCGGCACATCGACCATAAGGTGTGTCCGTGACCGATGCACCCCGTTCTCCTGTTGCCGAGCCCGACCGCCTGTACTTCCGCCAGCTGCTGGCCGGAAGGGACTTCGCCGCCGACGACCAGGTCGCCCAGCAGATGGTCAATTTCGTCTACCTGATCGGCGACAACGTGACCCGCGAGGCGGTGATCGTCGACCCCGCCTACGGCGTGGACGAACTGGTAGGGATCCTCCGCTCCGACGACATGGAGTGCGTCGGCGCCCTGGTGACCCACTATCACCCCGATCACATCGGCGGCGACATGATGGGCTGGGGCATCGAAGGGATCACCCGACTCCTCGAGGTGGCGCCGGTGCCGCTCCACGTCCAAGCGGACGAGGCGCCCTGGGTGGCCCGCTCGACCGGCGTCGGCGTCGGGGAGTTGGCCACCCATCAGGGAGGGGAGGTGGTCCACGTCGGATCGGTGCCCATCACCCTGGTCCACACGCCGGGGCACACTCCCGGGAGCCAGTGCTTTCTGGTCGGCGGTCGACTGGTCGCCGGCGACACCCTCTTCCTCGACGGGTGTGGGCGGACGGATCTGCCCGGCGGTGATCCCGAGGCGCTGTACGAGTCGATCCACACCCGGCTGGCCCGGGTACCCGACGAGACCGTGCTCTATCCCGGTCACCTCTACTCACCGGAACCGTCGGCCACCATGGCGGACACCCGGGCCCACAACTACGTCTTCCGGCTCCGTACCCCCGAGCAGTGGATGACCATGTTCGGCCGCTGAGCCGGTAGGGGCAACTGAGCCGGTAGGGACCGGGTGTGACGCCCGGACCTACGATGTCGCCCGATGAGTGATCCCCTGAGCACCGATGCCACCATCCTCGTGGTCGGGGCCTCGCTGGCCGGCTTGCGGGCGGCCGAGGAGGTGCGCCACGAGGGCCACGCCGGGCCGGTGGTCATCCTCGGTGACGAGGTGCATCCGCCCTATGACCGCCCACCGCTGTCCAAGCAGTTCCTGTCCGGAGCCTGGGACGTGACACGCATCCACCACCATGCGCCGGACAAGCTCGACAGCCTCGGGCTCGTGTTCCGCCTGGGCCGAGGAGCGGTGTCGCTGGACACCGAGGCCCGTTCCGTGGGCCTGGACGACGGCACGACCGTGCACTACGACGGTCTGATCGTGGCTACCGGGGCCCGGGCCAGGACGCTCCCGGGCACCGAGGGAATGTCAGGGGTCAGCACCCTGCGGACGCTGGATGACTGCCTCGGGATCCGCGCCGACCTGGAGGCGGCCGGCACGGGTGCCCGGGTGGTGGTGATCGGGGCCGGGTTCATCGGCTCGGAGGTGGCTGCCACCTGCCACGGACTCGATGCCCGGGTGACCGTGGTCGAGGCGTTGCCCACCCCGTTGGCGAGGGTGCTCGGCGAGCAGATGGGCGATGCCTGCGCGCAGCTCCACCGGGCACACGGGGTGACCCTGCTCACCGGGGTCGGTGTCGAGGGAGTGACCTCGGACCCGGGTAGCGCCACCCCGGTGGTGGTGCGGCTGGCCGACGACACCCGGCTCGACGCCGACCTGGTGGTGGTGGGCGTCGGGGTGGTGCCCGCCGTCGAGTGGCTCGAGGGGTCGGGCCTGGTCCTCGACAACGGGGTGGTCTGCGACCAGTCGCTGTTCGCGGCCGACGGCGTGGTCGCCGCCGGCGATGTGGCCCGGTGGACCCTCCCGGCCTCCGGGGAGCAGGTGAGGGTCGAACACTGGACCAATGCCGCCGAGAGCGGGGCCGCCGCAGCCCGGAACCTGCTGTCTGGGTCGCATGCCGCCCAGCCCTACGGCCCCGTCCCCTTCTTCTGGTCCGACCAGTACACCACCAAGATCCAGATGATCGGCCTTCCCGGTCCCGACGACGAGGTGGTGGTGGTGGAGGGATCGGTCGACGAGGGGAAACTGGTCGCCCTGTACCGGCGCGGCGATCGGCTGCGGGCGGTGCTCGCCTTCAGCCGGCCCCGCCACCTGATGTCTTATCGTCCGCTGCTGGCCGCCGGGGCGTCGTTCGACGAAGCCTTGGCCCTGTCGAGATCGTGAGGGTCGGTGTCCGGCGTCCCTCGCCGACGGGTTGACCGGAACCGTCGGGTGAAGGCCAGGGCCGTGGCGATCTGCTCGGCCGAGGGCTCGATGCCTCCGTAGGTGTAGCGCTCCACCACCAACGTGGCGCCGATCAGCTGCTGGCCATGGTGGGGGTCGGCGGCGGCCAATCGTTGTCCGAAGGCGGAAAGGGGCTCGTCGATCCGGCGCTTGCGACCAAGGCGGATCCCACCCCGTTCGAGGTCGGCGGCGATCTGGTGGGCCCAGGTCGGCGGCCGGCGCAGGCGACGACGACGGATGACGGTGACCGCTCCCACCACCGCCAGGACGAGGGAGATGGGGATCCACGGGAGCCGGGCCAGTGCGTGGCCGGTACTGGTGGCCAACACCGAACCCGGCGACGGGTTGGCCAGCGGGACCACCGCGGTGGGATCGAAGTTCTGCCAGCCGTAACCCGGGAACCACACCTGCACCCAGGCGTGGGCGTCCTTGGCCTGCACCTGGTAGAGATCGGTGATCGGATCGTAGGAGCCGGGCACGTAGCCGACCGCCTCCCGGGCGTAGATCCCGAGCGATCGCAGCATGACCACGGTGGCGGTGGAGATCTGCTCGCAGTAGCCGCGGCGGGTGCCGAAGAGGAAGGAGTCGACGGCGTCCTGGCCGGGGGCCAGGGGGGGGATGTCGGTGGTGTATTCGATGTGCAAGGACATCCATGCCTCGATGGCCTCGACCTTGTCGTAGGTGAAGGAATCCGAGCTCCCTGGGGACCCGATTCCGGCGGTGATGTGACGGGCCAGCTCGGCCACCCGGGTATACGAGTGGGGGAGTTGCACGTAGCGGGCCTCCTGGCTCGAGGTCAGCGGTGCGACCGACGGCGCGGTGGCTGACGGACCCTCGGTGGCACTGCGCAGTTGTTCGGCGGTGGCCGCGTTGTCGTCGGACACCACCGTGTAGACGGTGCCTGCTCCCATGGAGGTGGACGACACGATGGTGCCGTCGCCGGTGAGGTAGAGGGACCGCGACTGGATGTAGACCCGTTGCGCGTTGTCGGCATGGAACACCAGGTTCGGTCCCGACTGGGCCAGGTAGTAGGTCTGGACATCGGTGCCGCCGCTGTACTGGTCGCCGAGCTGGTCCTCGGTGGGCGGGATGGCGAACGGGGATCCCGAGTCGAGCTTGTCCAGGCGAGGCCCGGTGGTCGGGTCGGTCGACTCCACCCAGCTCTGCCCGTTCCAGGTGTCGTAGGTCTGCCCGACCCAGAAGTTGGGCCGGCTGGCCCGCACCCTCATCACCACCTGGTTGCTCAGTGACGCCCGCACCCCGGTGTCGAGCGACTTGGCGAACCCGAGGAAGCCTCCGACCCCGATCCGACTGCTCGAGCTGGCGGCATGGGCCGGCAGCGACGCGGAGCCGTCGGTGAGATTGCTCGGGCTATCGACGGGCGAGGAGTTCGGCGAGAGGGAGGGGAAGATGAGCGACGTGGACACCCGGGGGGCCGGGAGCAGGGCCACCAGCAGCCCCGCCACCACCAGCACCACCATGCCGGCCACGCCCAGGGTGAGCCAGGGGACGCCTCCGATGCCGGCCATCGACTGCCACATGGCCACCAGTCCCCACACCCCGAACGCCATCCACAGGACCACGTAGATGCCCAGGGTCAGATCGACGGATTGGGCCGCGGCCACCGCCATCAGGGCCGCTGACCCGGCCAGCGTGTAGGCGACGTCCCGGCGCGCGGGGACATCGAAGGCGTGGGTGCACAACACCCAGGCGAACAGCACGGCCAGGGGCGCCTCGACGGTGGAAATGTCACCCGGGGTGGCCGTCTGGCTGACTGTGGCGATGAACCATACGAAGCCACCGATGGCGCACACGGCGAGGATGGGCTTGATCGGTGGCCACGGTTGCTCCCGTCGCCAGTAGGACAGGACGTTGCCGATGATGGTCGCCACCGCGGCCAGCACCGCCACGGTGACGGTGAGTTCACCCTGGCTCCAGCAGGCGGCCACGGCGACGATCACGCTGGCTGCCGACGCCGTGCGGAACGACACCGAGTGCTCGGGCGGTCCCGGCTTGTTGGCCTGGACGACTCGTTGCCACAGGGTCACGCCCTTGGCCCCCTCCGGTAGGGGTCGCCGCCAAACGGTGGCGGTTGCACCCTCGGCTCGAGTGAGGAGACGGCCCGGGCCAGGCGCCTGCCCAAGTCGATCCGGTCGCGCACCGCGCGGACGATGTGGCCGCCGGTCTCTCGAGTTCCGAGCACCACGGTCTCCCCGCGCATTAGCGCGTGGGTGACCCCGGACATCACTCGTTCCGCCTCGATCTCCGCCGCGGGGGGGTCGGGGGGGAGTACCACGTCCACCACGATCGGATCGTCGGTCTGCTGCTCCTTCTCCCGAACCATCAACGCCCCCACGTGCGACGTGGCCGGCCAGTGGACCGACCGCCGGGTGTCCCCGGGCCGGTAGGGGCGCACCCCTCGGGGCTCGCCCACCCCGGAGGGGGCCCGTCGCCGGGAGTCACCCGCCGATCTCGTGGTCGTGGTCTCCATCCGGGCCCGATCACCGAGCCTCGGGGCGATGTGCAGGGGCCGGGGCAGGGCCACCTCGACGTCCCGTGCCCACCAGAGGAGGCCGAAGGGAGCGCACGAGGCCACCTCGACGAAGACGCTCTCGATCACCCCCCGGCGCGACGGGGTGATGGGCACCTCGACGGTGCGTGGACCATAGGGCTTGCCGACGGCGGCGGTCTCGACCCCGACCGGGTACCGGGGCCGGATGCGGAGCGGACCGTTGGCGGTCATGGTCAGGGCCGATGGCCTCCCCGCCTGGCCGTCGGACGGGCATGCCGAACAGGTGAGGGTGGCCCGACGGGCCGCCACGTAGGGGGCCAGGAGACCGGTGATCAGGACCGCGGCCAACAGGGCACCGACGGCCTGGACCCATCCCGACCCGCTGGAGTGGGCGACACCGGCCCAGGCCAGCATGGCCACCGCGCTGCCGGCCACCGGGGCGAACCACGCCACCGGGTGGGCGTGGGTTCGGAGTCGTCGCCCGCCCCCATCGGGGGCGATCGTTCGGTCCCGGCTCCCAGTGAGCCCGGCCCACGACAGGATCACCCCCAGGCACATGGCCACCACACCGACGACGGCTCCCCCGACCACCGCCCCGGCACCGAAGACGGCACGGGTGACGACCACGCCGCACACCCCAGCCACCAGCCCGACGACGGCGGTGCTGATCATCCGCCAGCCCGGGGTCCCTCCGCCGGTTGCGGGGTCGCTCACGTCGGGGGAACGGACGTTTCGGCGATGATCCGGGCGACCAGGGTGGGGCCGTCACCACCGCTGCCCTCGGCCACCAACCGATGGGACAGGCACGCCACCGCCACCGCCTGGATGTCCTGGGGAGTCACGTAAGCGCGCCCGTTGAGGACCGCGTAGGCCTGGGCGCTGCGGATCAGGGAGATGGCTGCCCGGGGGCTGGCGCCGAGTCGCACCGTCCCGGTCGAGCGGGTGGACCTGACCAGCGAGACGGCGTACTCGGCCACCGAGGTGACCACCGTGACCGAGGCGGTGGCGTCGATGGCCCGCTGCCACTGGGCGGGATCGGCCACCGGCTCCAGGGCATCGAGGGCATAGCGACCCCCGCTGTGCAGCACCAGCCGGGTCTCGACCTCGGCGTCGGGATAGCCGATCGAAGTGGACAGCCCGAACCGGTCGAGCTGGCTCTCCACCAGGGGATAGGTTCCGAGCTGTCCGACCGGGTTCTGGGTGCCGATGACCAGGTGGGGCCGCGGAAGCGGCCATGACTCGCCATCGACGGAGACCTGTTGTTCCTCCATGGCCTCGAGCAGTGCCGACTGGGTCCTCGGTGGGGTCCGGTTGAGCTCATCGAGGAGGACGACGTGGCCGAAGACCGGACCGGGCCGGAAGTCCCACGTCCCGGTATCCGGCGAGAAGACGGTGACGCCGGTGATGTCGGAGGGCAGGAGGTCGGGATGGCCCTGGACCCGCGACAGCCGTACCCCGAGCGCCGTGGCCAGTGCCCGGGCCAGCACGGTCTTGCCCACCCCAGGGACGTCCTCGATGAGCAGGTGTCCGCCGGACAGGGCGGCCACCACTGCGAAGGTCACCGCCCTCGGGGTGCCGAGCAGGACGCCCGAAAGGGCGGTGTGCAGTTGCCGGGCTGTGGCCACCGCCTCCTCGACCGGCAGCGTTGGCCGTTCGATGGCCGGCGAGGGGTCGGCTCCCACCACGCCGATGTCCGTGCCCGTGCTCATGCGTACCCCTGCCTCCCCTGCATCGGCTCGATGCGTCAATGGCATCGCCGAGCGTGGTAACTCACCCACACTAGGCGTTGCCGGCCTGGTGTTTCAATGGGCGAGCGCCATCGACGGGGTCCCAGGCGTGGTGGTGGGGGCGGCCTCAAGCGGGGCAGGGCCGGGCGCGTCGGCCTCAGAAGTCGAGGGCGGAGAGCTCGGGGATGGTGGCCTCGGAACGACCGCGGGCCTCGAGCCAGCGGGTCCGGCGCACTGCCCGCTCGTCGTCGCCCACCTGGGGATCGATCACCTGGCGCGGCGCCCACGCCCCCGCCACGTCGTCCTCGTCGGCCCAGGTGCCGACGGCCATGCCGGCCAGATAGGCCGCGCCCAAGGTGGTGGCTTCGAGCACCGGGGCGATCTCGATCGTTCGACCGCAGGTGTCGGCCAGGGCGCGGGTGAAGACCGGGTTGGCCGACATCCCGCCGTCGACGCGCAGCGAGTCGACGGGCAGTCCCGAGTCGGACTCGGCCGCCACGACCAGGTCGGCACCCCGATGGGCCACGCCCTCCAGTACGGCCCGGACCAGCTCGGGACGCCCGCTGCCCCGGGTGAGGCCGATGAAGGTTCCCCGGGCACCGAAGTCCCACACCGGCGTACCCAGTCCGAGCAGCGCGGGCACGAACCACACGTCCCCGGTGTCTTCGCACCGCGAGGCCACCTCGGCCGAGTGGGCGGCGGAGTCGATGATGGCCAGGTCATCGCGGAGCCACTCCACACAGGTGCCGGCTGAGAGCATGATGGCCTCCAGCCCCCAGGTGATCGTTCCCTCCCGGCGCCAGGCGATTATCGGGATGGTCCCGGCCGGGCCTCGCGCCGCCTGGTCCGGACGCCGGTGGCCGATGCACTGGTCGAGCATGCCACCGGTGCCGAACGTCGCCTTGGCCAACCCGGGACGGGTGCACCCCTGACCGATGAGCGATGCCTGCTGGTCCCCGGCCATCCCGGCGATGACCGGCCGTCCGGTGAGAATCTCCGCCGACCCCATCGGCCCCGAGGAGTCGACGATGTCAGGCATCAGCGACTCGGGGATGCGCAGCGCGTCGAGCGCCTCGGCGCTCCACCCCGACCCGTCACTGCTGATGAGACCGGTCACCCCGGCATTGGAGGCATCGGTGAGGTGGAGGAGCCCACCGGACAGCGTCCATGCCACCCAGGTGTCCACCGTGCCGAAGGCGAGCTCGCCGCGCTCGGACCGGGACCGGTCCGGATCGGCTATGTCGAGGAGCGCGGCCACCTTGGTGGCCGACGCGTTGGGGGCCATCCGGAATCCCTGGGCCTGGAGCTCGAGGCAGGTGCCCACGGTGCGGAGGTCCTGCCAGCCGAGCCCGGGTCCCACCGGTACCCCGGTGGCCCGGTCCCACACGATGGTCGACGCCCGTTGGTTGGCGATCCCCACCGCCTCGACCGGCCCTCCCTCGGCCAAACTCCGAGAGGCCACCTCCACCACGGCGTCGGCCATGGCCACCGCATCGAACTCGACCAGGCCGGGGAACGGGGTCTCGGGCAGCACCGCCACGTGGTGGATGTGCTCGACGGTGCCGTCGGGGCGCACCACCGCACCGCGCACACCCGAGGTGCCCACGTCCACCACCAGAATGCTCACGGCCAGGGCACCTCGCCGTAGGGGCCGGCCAGCCCGAGCTTGCCCGGGTTGAGAATGCCGTGCGGATCGAGCGCCTGCTTCACCGCCGCCAGCACGCCGAAACCACCCCCCAGGGCGTCGGCCAGGAACCGGCCCCGGTTGAGCCCGATGCCGTGGTGGTGGCTGATGGCCCCCCCGGCGGCCATCGTGGCCCTGGTGACCTCGTCCCACGCCCGCTGGTAGTACCTCCCGGTCCATTCTCGACGGTCGTCGTCGTCGGGCTCCGAGCCATCCGCCGTCGGTGGGCGACCGGCAAAGGTGAAGTAGAGGCAGGCGCCGTCGGCATAGGCGTGAGACTGGTGCGACGAGGCGACCATGGTCCCATCCACCCGGCCCAGGGCGGCGAGGACGGCGTCGTAGAGGCCGGGAAGCGCGCTCCATCGGGCCGACACCTCGACGGTGTCGACCACGATCCCGGATCGCCACAGCGGGGCGAGGGCGGACACGTCGTTGCGGTGCCCGAGCCACCGCTCGACCAACTCGACATCCAACCGGGCCGCACCCGCACAGCTGTCGTCGACCACGTCCAGGGTGGCATCGAGGAGCCCGGGGTCGCCCTCGTCCAGGACGATGAGCACGGCACCCTCGGGGTGATCGAACGACCGGCCCGACTCGACCGGGTCGTAGAGGCGGAGGACCGCCGGGGTGGCACCGCGGCGCAGGATCCGCCGGCAGGCGTCGAGGCCGTCGACAAAGGTGGGGAACGCGAACGCCCGCCGGCCCTCGCCCTCGGGGACGGGGTGGACCCGGAATCGACCCTCGGTGATGATCCCGAGGGTCCCTTCGCTGCCGACGAACAGTTGGGTGAGGTCGGGGCCGGTCGCCGATCGCGGGCCGTGCCCCCCGGTCCGGATCACCCGGCCGTCGGCCAGCACCACCTCGAGGCCGATGACCATGTCCTCGATCTTGCCGTAGCGGTTCGAGTACTGGCCGGCCCCCCGGCAGGCCAGCCACCCCCCGACCGTGGACAGGTCCATCGATTGGGGCCAGTGCCCGAGGGTGAGCCCGTGCCCGCCTCGTAGTCCGGACTCCACGTCGGGACCGAAGGTGCCGGCCCGAAGGTCGGCGACCAGCGAGTCGGCGTCGACATCGCCGATCCCGGCCAGTCCGCACAGGTCGAGGGCCACGCCGCCGAAGAGGGGGATGGAGGCACCGCACACCCCACTGCGGCCTCCGGCGGCGGTCACCGGCACACGAGACTGGTCGCAGAGGGAGAGCACCGCTGCCACCTGGGCGGTGTCGGTCGGTCGGGCCACCACGGCCGGTCGGGCCGGCACCTGTCCGGCCGTGGCCCAGTCGATGGCCAGCGGCCACCAGTCCCGTGCCGACTCGGCCCGTTCACCGTCGTCCACCGTGACCTCGCCACAGACGTCGCCCAGGCGCCCGAGGAGCGCGTCGTCGACACCGACCCGTGCGCCCCCGAAGTGGTCGCTGACCAGCCCGGGCTCGGCGTCGATCGACGTCACCGGGGTGGGTCGGGTCACCTGGACACCGGGCCGCGGCCGTCGGTGGCGACCGCCGACGCGGCGGCGCCCTCGAGTCCGGCCCGTTCGAGTGCGGCACCGACCCTGTCCGCATAGGTGGCTGCCTCGCGCCCGATCCGGTCGCTGTCCCATTCGAGCTCGGGTCCGATGAGCGTGGCCACCCGACCGGCGGCCGCCGCCGCACCGCGGGCGTCCCGGAGCGAGGCCCGGGTGCGGCGGTCGAGGACATCGGCCACCGAGCAGGCCATCTCATGGCGCACGGCGTAGACCGCCTCGGCCTGCAGGTAGTGCAGCCCGGGCACCAGGGGGTCGAGAAGGTCGGGCCGTCCGTCGGTGACTGCCAGCACGTCGGGTGTCTCCGTGCCGTAGCGGCCGGCCAGATGGGTGGCGACGGAGGCTGCCGCCGACGTCGGTGCCCCGACCGAGGGATCGCCCCCGCCTGCCTGCGGCACCGCATGGCTACCGGGTCCTGCGCCCCGCAGTCGGAGATCCTTGGTCACGCACCGGAGCGATCGCCGGCCGAGGGCGCCGACCACCGCGTCGACGGTGTCCTCGGCCATCTTCCGGTAGGTGGTGAGCTTGCCCCCGGTGACGGTGACCATGCCCCCGGGGGAGGTCCGGACGGTGTGACGCCGGGACAGGTCTGCCGTCCGCTCGCTCATGCGGTGCCTGCCCTCCACCGGCGCCAGCAAGGGGCGGAGCCCGGTCCACAGTCCGGTGATGTCACCACGGGTGATCGGCCTGGTGGTGATGGCGTTGGCCGCGGCGAGCACGTAGTCGACGTCCTCGGGCAGGCAGCTCGGATCGTCGAGCGGCCCGTCCCACTCGGTGTCGGTGGTCCCGAGGTAGACCTGGTCCCCCCACGAGACCACGAAGATCGAACGGTGGTCCTCCTTAACCGGTATGACCGCAGCGATGTCGCAGGGGAAGACGGCCTCGGGCACGGTGATGTGGATCCCCTTGGCCGGTCGGATGGAGTGAGGATTGGTCCGCTCGTCCAGGGCGCGGACCTCGTCGGACCACACGCCGGCCGCATTCACCACCACCGAGGCTCGGATCTCGAACGGCTCGCCTCCCTCGGGGCTGACCCGGGCCCCGGTCACCGTTCCGTCGGGGCCGGTGGTCAGGGCAGTCACCGCGGTGTGGTTGGCGGCCACCGCGTCGTAGTCCAGCACTGCGGTGCGGAGGACGGTCAGGGTGAGCCGGGCGTCGTCGGCCCGGGCGTCCCAGTACAGGAACCCGGCCACCAGCCGGTCGGCCCGCAGTGTGGGCATGTGAGCCAACGCCTGGGCCCGGGACACCTTCTCGTGGCGCCGACCGATTCGCATCCCTCCGGTCAGGTCGTACAGCCACAACGCCGTGCGGTAGACACGAGCCACGCTCCGGTTGACCACCCCCTCCCGCCCGAAGAGCGGGATGAGGAAGGGGAGGGGGGCCACCAGATGGGGCGCATTGTCCAACAGCCGCTGGCGTTCGGCCAGGTTCTCGTAGACCAGCCGGTACTCGCGCTGTTGGAGGTAGCGGAGCCCGCCATGGATCAGCTTGGAGGACTTGGACGAGGTCCCCGATGCGAAGTCGTCCTTCTCGACGAGGGCGGTCCGCAAGCCGCGGCTGGCCGCGTCCAACGCCACCCCGGCACCGGTGATGCCCCCGCCGATGACCAGCACATCGAACGGCTCGGCGGCCAGGCGGGCCAGCGCCGCGCCCCGGTGGAACCGGCCGGCCGTCGGCTCGGCGGCACGGGCGCGGTCGGGCATGGGCAAAGCCTGCCACAGCTGGTGCGGTACCCGGTCGCCGATGCAACCGCCCGGCGACGCCACCACCGCGGCTCTGTATCTACAATGATTGTTGAAAAACAACTGTTGGTGGTATGGTGCCTACCGATGCGAACACCCGAGGAACTGACCGAGCTGTTCCGGTCCACCGGCCGGAAGGTCACCGCCCAACGGCAGTGCATCTTCCGACTGCTGAAGGGCAACGAGACCCATCCGTCGGCCGAGTCGATCCACGCCGAGGCCAGCCGCGAGATGGAGACCATCTCCCTCAAGACCGTCTACCAGACCCTCCACGACTTGGCTGAGCTGGGGGAGATCGCCTCGCTCGACGTGGGCACGGGCATGACCCGGTTCGATCCCAACGTTGACCACCCGCACCACCATCTGGTGTGCCGCCAGTGCGGACGCGTGCGCGACCTGGTGGCTGACTTCCCCGACCTGCGGATTCCGAAGGGAGCCGACCTCGGCTTCGATGTGGGCTCGGCCGAGATCGTGTTCCGCGGTCTGTGCCCCGAGTGCCGACCGAGCGGAAGGCGGCGAGCCAGGACGCCCCGCAACAGACCTGCGTTGTCACCATCTCAGTAAGCAACCTGTGGTGCCTGCCACAACGGACACACCCATGAAAGGAACCAGCATGACTGCACTGAAGGACTCGAAAACCGAGGCCAATCTCAAGGTGGCGTTCGCCGGCGAGAGCCAGGCCAACCGTCGCTATCTCTACTTCGCGCAAAAGGCTGACGTCGAGGGCTACCCCGACGTGGCGGCACTGTTCCGTTCGGTGGCCGAAGGAGAGACCGGTCACGCATTCGGCCACTTCGACTTCCTCCGTGAGGTGGGTGACCCGGTGACCGGTGTGCCGGTCGGGCCGACCGAGGACAACCTCAAGTCGGCCATCGAGGGGGAGACCTACGAGTACTCCGAGATGTACCCGGGTTTCGCCCGCACGGCGCGCGACGAGGGCTTCGTCGAGATCGCCGAGTGGCTGGAGACGCTGGCCCGGGCAGAGAAGAGCCACGCCGGACGGTTCACCGAGGGGCTGGCCTCCGTCTCCTAGCAGTCGGTTGGGCGCTCGCCGCGTCGATGCCACGACACGCCGGCCCCGGGTTCGCCCAGGGCCGGCATCGTCGTCGCCGGGCGGTGGGCGGTGGGCGATGGCCACGACGATGGCGTGACCGCACGACCGAGCCGTGACCGCACGACCTAGCAAGGAGGGACCGCCATGACCACGGCCGGGCCACTGACCCTCGAGGACATCGCCGACCAGCGCGCCTATGAGCGCGAGCGGGACGAGTTCCGCCAGAAGGTGATCGTCGCCAAGCAGCTCCGGCGAGTGTCCGTTGGCCCGGTGATCACGCTGGTCTTCGAGAACCGCCTGACCATCCGCTTCCAGGTACAAGAGATGGCCAGGGCCGAAAATATGGTCACCGATCAGCAGATCCAGCACGAGCTCGACGTCTACAACCGCCTCTTGCCAGCACCGGGGGAGCTGTCGGCCACGCTGTTTTTGGAGCTGACCAGCGACGAGGCCCTCCGGACCTGGCTGCCTCGCCTGGTGGGGGTCGAGCAGGCCTGCGAGCTGCGGATCGGGAGCGGGGACGGCACCGAGGTGGTCAGGTCCGTGCCGGAACAGGAGTACCAGGCCAACCTGACACGGGCGGAGACCACGTCGGCCGTGCACTACGTGCGGTTCCCCTTCACCACGGGGCAGGTTGCGGCCTTCCCCGCCAACCCGGTGACCCTGGCCGTCAACCACCCGGACTACCCCGACGGCCTGCCCGGGGTCGCGCTGAGCGACAGCACCCGCGCCGAACTGGCCGCCGACCTCCGGGGGGAGTAGCCCACCACCCCGATCGGGCCGGGCCGACTCCCGCTCAGGCGTAGGCCAGATGGACGGCGGCGTCTGGGGTGTTGATCCGGAAGGTGAGGCTCTCTTCGATGTAGAGGTCGACCGAGGTGGCGTCCGCCGACCGGTACCCGACCGAAAAGTCCTCACCGACGGACAGCTCGAAGTCGCCGCCGCGTTGGCTCAGCACCACGGCGCCGTCGACTGCCGGCGCCCATACCACCGGGCCCCCGAGTATCTGGCGCAGGTGCTCGAAGACCGGGTAGCCTCCGTGCTCGGTGGTCTCGGTAACGCCCGTGTAGCAGCGGTCTCCGAGGCCGATGGCATAGGGACCGGCCACGTCGGCGGCCCGGAGCGCAGCCACCGCCTTGGCCACGTGCTCGGGGTACTCGCTGTAGTCGCTGCTGATGGTCACCGGTTGGTACGGGGAGACGCCGACGATGCCATCCACGGCTCCTTGCTCGTACCCGTGGAAGACCAGATGGTCCTCGGCCAGGGCCGCCACCCGCCCGGCCCCGATCACCGCGTCGAGGTCGAGATCGGTGGCCCCCCGATCGGCGGCGGCCAACTCCGACCTGGCCAGCGAGAAGCTGGCGCGCACTTCGATCAGCGGCATCACCGAACGGAGGGCGGCCTCGACGGCTCCCAGGGGGCCGCTGTCCACGGCGTGGATGCGTCCGACGTCGACGGCCGAGTGCTCCCATCCCAGGGGCCCGGAGAAGTCGACCAGGCGCCGCGCCGCCAGGTAGTGCTTCAACGAGCGACTGGCTTCGGCGTCGATCTGTGCCCACCCGTCGTCGGTGATCGGGGCCAGCTCTCGCATCAGATGGTTCACAGCGGTGTCCTGCTTTCGTTTCGTAGGGTGCCGATGCCGAGGCTTCCGTCTGCGGCAAGGGCCTGGGCCAAGGGGTTGGGCACGGCCGCCCCAATGCGGGTAAGGGTATTGCGATCGATGTGAGAGAAGGGCTGGTCGCGGTCGGGAATGGCCAGCACGCCCTCCTCGGCGTACGACCAGGTCCCCTCCGGGTGGATGGTCACGTGCATCCGGTAGCTGAGGGTGCGGAAGGCCTGATCGAGGAAGGGATTGGAAAGGATGCCGTAGACCTCGGAGCCGACCTCGGCCCGGACCTCGAACTCGGTGGCATCCGGCTCAGCGGTGCCACCGGCCAGCAGCACCTGGCCCCGCGGGATGCCCAGGGTGAGGGTGACCGCGTTGGTGGCCGGCTCCCACAGCCAGTACCCCACCTGGTCGTGGAACGTCTCCACCTCTCCGGGCTTGACGATGTGGGTGTGGTAGCGGAGGCCGTAGAACAGCTGGGGCCCGTTGGTCTGCCGGTCGATGGGTTGGAGCTCGATGCGCTCAACGAAGGCATTGGCCTCGGTGCCGTCGGCCACCGGGTGCTCGTCTGCCCCCCTGGTGCCCTCCCAGACCCCCGCCATCGGACCGAGGGGCCCGAGGTTGGCCAGGGTGTCGGGTTCGCCGTCGGGCTCGGTATAGAGGTCGTCCCCGTACGGACCCACCTCGGTGACACTCATCGTGGGGCAATCCCTCCGTTCGGTGCTCGCTCGCCCGGTACTGCCCGCCCAGTGTAGGCCGACCGCAATTCCCGCCCGCGTGGCCCAGTTGGGCAAGGTACCCGGTCAACTCCTGGCCGCGGAACCGGCAAGGTTCACCGGCCACCATCGCCCTGTCACCCGTGGTGGGTGGCCCCGCCGGACGCCTTGCCGGGCGACCGGCGGAGGAGCACTTCGGTGCATGAGACAAGGGGAACAACCATGAGCACGGCAACAACGACCACCATCGTCGGGAACTTGACCCGCGATCCGGAGATCCGCTACACCCGCGAAGGACAGGCCACCACCTCCCTGGGCGTGGCCGCCAACCGGCGCTGGCAGAACCGCGAGACCAACGAGTGGGAGGAATCGACGTCCTTCTTCGACGTGGTGACATGGCGCGACCTGGCCGAAAACGTGGCCTTGAGCCTCACCAAGGGCATGCGAGTGGTGGTCACCGGCCGGCTCGAGCAACGGAGCTGGGAGACCGAGGAGGGTGACCGGCGCTTCAAGGTGGAGATCGTGGCCGACGACGTCGGAGCCAGCCTGCGGTTCGCCACCGTCGATGTGCACAAGATCGAGCGTCACCAGGGCATCGATTCGGGGCCGGGGTCGGCGGGAAGCACCGACTCCGAGGACCAGTCGATCGCCGCCGGAGCTTGATCCCCGCCGTGCTGCCTGATCTCGGAACAGGGTCGATGGCTGCCCCCGTCAGCTGGGCCATCTGGCCGGATGGGGTCGCCCACGGCTCGGATCTGGTGGCGGTCGGCCGGATCGCCCTGCGGGCCCTGGTGTGGGGCCGTGACCCGGCGGCACTCTTCCACGACGGTGGCCCCGTCGGCGTCGCCCTCAGTCTCGCCGTGTCCTTGGTCCTGGCCCTGGCCGCGTGGATCAGCGGGTCCGGCCGCCCGCGGCATCGCCGGCACCGGGGGAATGTGGAGCCATCCGGCAAGAATGGCGCGCCGTGACCGGCGGCGTCGCCGACGTGGCGGTGTCGAAGAACGCTGCACCACGGGGCCCGCTCCGGATCCGTCCGTCGGTGGTCCTCACCAAGAGCGAGGCGTTCGCCGCCTGCCAGGTCCTGGCCGACGCCGATCGCTGCCTGGTCCGGGCCGGCCTGCTCGGCGAGGCCGATGCCCTGTGCGACCTGTTCGAACTGCTCGAGGCACGAATGGCTGCGGTCGACCGATGAGCGGGGAACCGGTGCGCGTCGATAGCACTTAGCTGTCGACGATGAACAGGTGCCAGCTTCCGGGAACTCCCCTCAGCGTATGCGCACCGCGATCGGTGAACTCGACCGTCGAGCCAGTGACCAGGTCCTTCACCGTCGATGAGACGAGCACTTCGCCGGACCCGGCCAGGGCCGACACCCGGGCACCGATGTGCACGGCCATCCCGGCCACGTCGTCTCCCCGCACCTCCACCTCGCCGGTGTGGATGCCGGCGCGCACGGCGATGCCGAAGGCCTGGAGGGTGTCCCGGATGGCCAGGGCACATTCGATGGCGCGTCCGGGGCTGTCGAAGGTGACCACAAAGCCATCACCCACCGTCTTGACCTCCCGGCCCCCGAAGCGATCAATCTGCGCCCGGACGCCTTGGTCGTGGCGGTCGAGCAGATCCCGCCAGCGTCCGTCCCCCAGCCGCGAGGCCTGGTCGGTGGAGCCCACGATGTCGGTGAACAACACGGTCGCCAGCACCCGCTCGGCACCGGGCCCGCTCCGAACGCCGGTGAGGAACTCCTCGATCTCGTCGAGCATCGGCCCGGTGTCCCCGACCCAGTGGATGAGGTCTGCCCCCGGCAGTTCGACGTAACGGGCCCGGCGATGTGGTCGGCCAGGTAGCGGCCGTGTGCTGGGTCGAAGAGCGGGTGCTCGGTCCGTTGCATGATCAGCGTTGGGGCCTCGATCTGCGGCAACAGGTGGCGGACGTCAGCGCCGTAGTTGACCTCCTGCATGATCCGGGCCATGACTGGCGTTGCCCCCAGGTTGCCGGCCCGGTCGAACCACGAGCGGAAGGCCGGGTCGTCAGCGACGCTCGGGGCCGAGATGGCAAGGACGTCATAGCCCAGGTCGAGGGCATCGGGATCGGGCGTCAGCCGAATGCTCTCGTCGACCAGGCTCTGGGCCACGCCGAAGGGATAGTCGGGCGCCCACAGGGCGCGAGCGGCGCCGTTGATGACCACCAGGCTCGACACCCGTTCGGGGTGCACGGCCGCCAGCAGGAGGCCTTTGGCACTATCGATGAAGGGGGCGACCACCACCGCCCGATCGGAGCCGACGGCGTCCAGCACCGCCACAGCGTCCTCCGTCCACTGCTCGAAGGTGGGTGGCGAGGTCGGCGACCCGCGCTCGGACAACCCCACTCCCCGCCGATCGAAGCGGATGAGCCTGCTGAACGACGCCAACCGCCGCTGGAACCGGGCCATCGACGGCTCCTCGTCGACGCACTCGATGGGGACGACGGCCCCGGTAAAGAGGAGGAGGTCGAGCGGACCGCCCCCCAGCACTTGGTAGGCGATGTCCGCATCGCCACAGGTGGCGTAGCGGGTCCTTGTCGCGGATGCCACCACCGAAGGGTACCGGCCGTCCCACACCGGCGGCTCGGGGCAAGCCGGCCTCAGTCGGTGGTGGGCTCGTATTCGATGGACAATGAGTTCACGCAGTAGCGCTGTCCGGTGGGGGCGGGACCGTCGGGGAACACGTGGCCGAGGTGACCGCCACACCGGGCGCAGGTGATCTCGGTACGGGCCATGCCGAAGCTCTTGTCCACGTGCTCGTTGATGACGCCCTCATCGAGGGCCCGGAAGAAGCTCGGCCACCCCGACCCGGACTCGAACTTGGTGTCGCTCGGGAAGAGCGCCGCCCCGCACCCTGCGCAGGTAAACATCCCACTGCCTTCCACGTGCAACAGCTCCCCGGACCAGGCCGGCTCGGTGCCCTTGTCCCGCAGTACCGCGTAGCGCTCAGGGGAGAGCTTCGCCCTCCACTCCTCGTCGGTCAGCTCCACGCGCTCCCCGGTGTTGACGCCGCGTTCCTCGCTCATCGCATCTCCTCGTTCTGCCGTCCGGACCCGGGCCATTCCCGGTGGGTGCACGGACGCTCACCAAGGAGAACGCCGGCCGGCCGCCGGGTGTTCCCGCCCCATGGGACAGCGCTTCGGGTGCCTGAAACCGGTTTGCTAACGTCGAGCCACATCTGGCGGGAAGGTCGCACCGGGGCCGGCACCGATCGCCGATGCTCATCTCCCGTCCGGCCATCGACGCCACAGGACCCCGCTTGCCATGGACCTTCGAGACCGACCCGAGGACGAGGCCTTCCGCAAGGAGGTCTGCTCGTGGTTGGATGCCCACGTGGTGGGGGAGTTCGCTGCCCTGGGTGGCCGAGGGGGATCGGGGGACGAGACCTTCGGGTTCGAGACCCGCCTCGAGTGGGAGAACGTGTTGGCCGCCGGCGGGTGGACCTGTATCGGGTGGCCGGTGGAGCACGGCGGCCGAGGAGCTACCATCGCCCACCAGGTCATCTTCAACGAGGAGTACGTGAAGGCCAGGGCGCCGGGCCGGGTGAGCATCCTGGGTGAAGGGCTGATCGGCCCGACCATCATCCAGTACGGGACCTCCGAGCAGAAAGCCCGGTTCCTCCCACCCATCGTCGCCGGGCAGGAGCTGTGGTGCCAGGGCTACTCCGAGCCCAACGCCGGCAGCGACCTGGCCAACGTCCAGACCAAGGCGGAGCTCGACGGCGACGAGTGGGTGGTCACCGGCCAGAAGGTGTGGACCTCGCTCGCCCACCAGTCCGACTGGTGCTTCGTGGTCTGCCGCACCGAGCCGGGATCGGTGCGCCACAAGGGACTCTCGTACTTGCTGGTGCCCATGGACCAACCCGGCGTCGACATCCGACCCATCACCCAGCTCACCCGCACCTCCGAGTTCAACGAGGTCTTCTTCGACGGTGCCCGCACCGCGGCCGACAACGTGGTGGGGGAGTTGGGGGACGGCTGGCGGGTGGCCCTCGCCACCCTGGCCTTCGAGCGCGGGGTGGGCCTGCTCGGCCACCAACTCTCGTTCCGCCGCGAGCTCGACCATCTGCTCGCCGTCGCCCGGGACACCGGGAGGGCAACCGACCCGGTGTTCCGTCAGCGCCTGGCCCGCTCCTATGCCGAGCTCGAGATCCTGCGCTACAACACCTTGCGCAGTCTGTCCGGCATCGACGGCCCGGTGGCACCGCCGGAGGCATCCATCAGCAAGCTGTACTGGGCCAGCTGGCACCGACGCTTCGGTGAGCTGGCCCTCGACGTCCTCGGTCCGGCCGGCCTGGTGGCCGAGGGCTTTCCCTACGAGCTCGGCGAGTTCCAACGCACCTTCTTGTTCAGCCGCTCGGAGACCATCTACGGCGGTTCCAACGAGATCCAGAAGAACATCATCGGCGAGCGGGTCCTCGGCCTGCCGCCCGAACCCAAAGGGGCCACCCGATGAACGACCGAGCCACCGCCATGCCCGGTTCCACCGGGCCGACGATCCCCTCCCCGCCGTCGGGTCACGGGCTCCTCGACGGCAAGGTAGTGGTCATCACCGCCGCGGCGGGCACCGGCATCGGCTTCGCCACCGCCAAGCGGTGCGTCCAGGAAGGCGCAACCGTGGTCATCTCCGACGCCCACGAGCGCCGGTTGGGGGAGGCGGCCGACGCTTTGGCCGACCTGCCCGAGCTGGCGGGTGAGCGGCCGCTGGCCGTTCCCTGCAACGTGACCGACGAGGCGCAGGTGCAACACCTCTACGCCGCCGCCGCCGAGCGGCACGGCCGCTTCGACGTGGCCGTCAACAATGCCGGCCTCGGCGGGCAGGTGGAAGTGGTGGAGATGACCGACGAGCAGTGGTCCCTGGTGCTCGACGTGACCTTGACCGGAACCTTCCGGTGCACCCGCGCCGCGCTCCGCCACTTCTACGCCCGGGGCCACGGCGGGGTCATCGTCAACAACGCCTCCGTGCTCGGCTGGCGGGCCCAGCACGGGCAGTCCCACTACGCCGCGGCCAAGGCCGGGGTGATGGCCCTCACCCGGTGCAGCGCGGTGGAGGCGGCCCCGCACGGCGTCCGGATCAACGCGGTGTCACCGAGCCTGGCCGTGCATCCCTTCCTCAACAAGGTGATGGCCGACGAGGAGCTGGCCGAGCTCAGTCGCCGTGAGGTGTTCGGCCGTGGCGCCGAGGTGTGGGAAGTGGCCAACGTCATCACCTTCCTGGCCAGTGAGTACGCCACCTTCATGACCGGCGAGGTGGTCTCGGTGAGCAGCCAGCATCCCTGACCACCCGGCTCCGCCCCGGGAAGGGCCGGGGAGCGATGCACTACCCTGACGACGTGTCAGATGTGACCGATCCCCGTGGGGATCTGCAGTGGGGGACCATCGCCGGCCTGGTGGAGGACGCTGCCGCCCGCTTCGGCGAGGCCGAGGCCGTCGTCGACGTCCACGGGCGCGGTGGGGCCACCATCCGCCTGACCTTCGATCAGCTGGCCGACGAGGTGGCCTCGGCCACCCGGGCCATCGTGGCCAACGGGATCGACCGGGGCGACCGGGTGGCCATCTGGGCACCCAACTGCGCGGAGTGGGTGATCGCCGCCCTCGGGGCGGTGGGGGCGGGTGCCCTGCTGGTTCCCCTCAACACCCGGTTCAAGGGAGCCGAGGCGGCCTACATCCTGCGTCAGTCCGGGGCCCGCATGCTGTTTACGGTGGACGGGTTCCTCGGGAACGACTACCCGGCGATGCTCGACCAGGCGGTGGCCGCCGGCGACAAGGTGCTCGACCTCGAGCGGGTGGTGATCCTCCGCCGAGGCGACGACGACCCCGGGCCGGCCACGGCCAAGGGCGACCCGGTGGTGGCGTGGGACGTCTTCCTGCAGGAGGGCGGTGCCTGCTCGGCCGACGTGGCCGCCGGCCGTACCGCCTCGATCACCTCCGGGGACCTCTCCGACCTGGTGTTCACCTCGGGGACGACGGGGCACCCCAAGGGAGTCATGACCACCCACGGCCAGACCCTGCGCACCTTCGCCACCTGGTCCGAGATCGTCGGTCTGCGACAGGGGGACCGCTACCTGATCGTCAACCCCTTCTCCCACACCTTCGGCTACAAGGCGGGCATCCTGGCCTGCCTGATGACCGGGGCCACCATGGTCCCCGAGCCGGTCTTCGATGTGGGCCAAGTGGTGGAGCGGGTCGAGCAGGAGCGCATCACGGTGATGCCGGGGCCACCGACCATCTTCCAGTCCATCCTCGATCATCCCGACCGCAAGGGCTTCGACCTCTCCTCGCTGCGCCTGGTGGTCACCGGTGCGGCGGTGGTGCCCGTCGAGCTGGTCCGGGCGCTGTGGTCGGACCTGGGCATCGAGACCGTGCTCACCGCCTACGGCCTCACCGAGGCCACCGGAACGGTCACCATGTGCCGGCGGGGGGACTCGGCCGAGGTCATCTCGGGAACGTCGGGCCGGGCCATCCCCGACGTCGAGGTCCGCATCGTGGGCGCCGATGGGACCCAGCAGCCGACCGGCGGCGCCGGCGAGATCGTCGTGCGTGGCTACAACGTCATGCGCGGGTACTTCAACGAGCCCGACGGCAGCGACGAGGCCATCGACGGTGACGGCTGGTTGCACACCGGTGACGTGGGCACGATGGACCCGGCCGGCAACGTCACCATCACCGACCGGCTCAAGGACATGTACGTGTGCGGGGGCTTCAACGTCTATCCGGCCGAGGTCGAGGCCGTCCTGCGGCTCCACCCCTCGGTCGACCAGGTGGCGGTGGTGGGTGTGCCCGACCGCCGGATGGGCGAGGTGGGGCTGGCGCTGGTGGTGGCGGGGACGGATGCCGGCGAAGGCCTCGACGCCGAGTTGGTGGCCTGGTCCAGGCAACGACTGGCCAACTACAAGGTGCCCGAGCGGGTGCTCCTCGTCGACAGCCTCCCGGCCAACGCCAGCGGCAAGGTGCTCAAGCGCGAGTTGCGCGAGCAGTACGGGGCAGCGCAATGAGCGGTTCGCCACAACGCACATCCGAGCAGAGAACACAGAGGAAGGGGTGCCATGCGAGGAATCGTCTACACCGGTGACGACGTGGAGGTCACCGACCAGCTGAGCGTGGGCGACCCGGGACCCACCGAGGTCCGGGTGGCCATCGGCGCCGCCGGTGTGTGCCACAGCGATCTCTCGGTGATCAACGGCACCATCCCGTGGAAGGCACCGTCGGTGCTCGGCCACGAGGGGGCCGGCGTGGTCGAGACGGTGGGTTCCGAGGTCCGCTCGGTCAAGCCCGGGGACCACGTGGTCATCGCCACCCTGCAGAGCTGCGGGACCTGTCGGGCCTGCAGCACCGGGCACCCGACCTGGTGCGTCAAGACACTGGGCAACGTATCCCAGCCGTTCACCTTCAAGGGCGAGCCGGCGTCGAACTTCGCCGGAACCTCGGTGTTCACCGAGTCGACCATCATCAAGGAGGTCCAGGCGGTGAAGATCTCCAAGGACGTACCCATGACCTCGGCCTGCCTCATCGGTTGCGGGGTCCTGACCGGTGTCGGTGCCGTGCTCAACCGAGCCAAGGTGCAGGCGGGCGAGACCGCCGCCGTCTTCGGTGTCGGGGGGGTGGGCCTCAACGTGATCCAGGGCCTGCGTCTGGCCGCGGCCAGCAGGATCATCGCTGTCGACACGCTGGCCTCCAAGGAGGCACTGGCCCGCCAGTTCGGCGCCACCCACTTCGTCGACGCCTCGACCACCGACGCGGTGAAGGCCATTCGCGAGATCGTCCCTCCCGGTCCCGACCGGGTGACCGGGGCGCTCGGGTGGACCGGAGGGGTCAACTGGTCCTTCGACTGCGTCGGCCACCCGGCCGTGCTGCGGAACGCCCTCGACGTCCTGGACTGGGGCGGCAACGCCTTGGCCATCGGCATCCCGCCCCAGGGGACCGAGGTGGCGGTGGACGTCAACGCGCTGGCCTACGTCGACCGCGGCCTGCTCGGATGCCGGTACGGCTCGTCGCGCCCGCATCACGACATCCCCTTGATGGTGGAGCTGTACCTATCCGGGCGGTTGATGCTCGACGAGCTGGTCACCGAGGAGCGACCGCTCGAGGGGTTCCGCGAGATCGTGGAGGACATGGAGGCCGGCAAGCTGGCCCGTGGGGTGCTCACCTTCTGAGCGGTTCCTTCGCCTGTTCAGGGCGAAATTCGGCCGGGGTCGCCCTGTTACAGTCGGCGTCGATATGACGGTGCGTCAGATCGAAGGGGAGTTCGCCACGGTGGTCGACGTGCTGCGCGCCGCGGCCGAGGTCAACGCCGACGTCGAGGCCTATGTCGAACCGGAGACGGCTGACGCACCCCGCCGGCACCTGACCTTCTCCCAGTGGGACCGGGCCGCCGACGGCGTGGCCGGGTTGCTGGCCCACCACGGCGTGACCCGGGGCTCGGTGGTCTGCCTGATGCTGCCGAGCTCCATCGACTACATGGTCGCCTACGCCGCCGCCACCCGGCTGGGGGCGATCACCTCCGGCATCAACCTGCGCCTAGGGAAACCCGAGGTCACCTCGATCCTCGACCGCACCCGGCCGGCGGTGACCGTGGTCGAGGACGGCGACCTGCACCCCGGCGGCCCGTCCGGCGCGGTGCTCGACCGCTCGTCGGTGGTGGCGGCGATGGCCGGATCGCCACCCACCAGGTGGCCGGACCTGGAGTCGAGCGACCCGGTGGCGGTGGTGTGGACCAGCGGCACCACCGGGCTGCCCAAGGGGGCGGTGTTCGACCACGCCTGCCTGGCTGCGGTGGCTGCCGGCACCGACGTGCTGTCCGAGCCGGGGGACCGGCGCCTCTCCCCCCTGCCCTTCGCCCACGTCGGATCGATGACTCGCACCTGGGACGAGGTGGCCAACGGCATCACCACGGTGATCACGCCCACCCCGTGGCGGGCGGCCGACACCATCCGCATCATCGCCGACGAGCGGATCACCGTGGCCCAGGGTGTTCCCACCCAATGGTCACTGGTGTTGGCCCATCCCGACCTCGAGGGGACCGACACCTCCTCGCTGCGGATCGTGGGCACCGGGGCGTCCCGGGTGCCGCCCGAGTTGGTGGTCACCCTGCGGCGTCGGTTCGGCGTGCCGGTGGTGGTGCGCTACACCTCCACCGAGGCCTCCCTCGGTACCGGCACCGTTCCCGGGGACCCCGATGAGGTGGTGGCCAATTCGGTCGGGCGTCCGGTGCCCGGGGTCACCCTGGTCATCGCGGACGAGGCCAGAGACCCGGTGTCCGAAGGTGAGGTCGGGCGGGTGCGGCTCCACTCTGAGGCGGTGATGCGCGGCTACTGGGAGGCGCCACCGGCCGGACCCGGGGCCTCGGGGGTGGCCTACGACAAGGTGGCCACCGCATCGGTGCTGGGTGCCGACGGGTGGTTGACCACCGGCGACTTCGGCTTCGTCGACGCCGAGGGTTGCCTGCATCTGGTGGGTCGGGACAACGAGCTCTACATCCGGGGCGGCTACAACGTCTACCCGGCCGAGGTCGAAGCCGCGCTCGGTGGTCATCCCGCCGTCGGACAGGTGGCGGTGGTCGGCGCCCCCGACCCGGTCCTCGGTGAGATCGGGGTGGCCTTCGTGGTGCCGGCGGGGGGAGGGGTGGACGAGGGGAAGCTCCTCGCCGACCTACGAGGCGCGGTCCGCGCCGAACTGGCCGACTACAAGGCACCCGACCGGCTGGTGGTGGTGGAGAGCCTGCCGCTGACCTCGATGATGAAGGTGGACAAGCGATCCCTGGCCCTCCGGGCCGAGTCCTTGCCCCCACCGGTCTCGGTGCCATGAGGGCGGACCACCCGGCGGTCGGCACCCGACCACCGACAACCCGTCCACACAGAACCCGCCCGCAGAGAAACGGAGGACACCCATCATGACCGGTCGATCCACCCCCGCCTCCGGCGGCGTGACCGACGATCCCATCCGGATCGGCACCATGCTGTACACGCTGGTCGAGCCCCATCGGGGCCAGCAGGTGGCCTACAACCGGTGGTACGAGCGTGACCACTTCTACGCCGGGTGCCAGATCGGTGCCTTCAACTTCGCCGGCGCCCGCTTCGTGGCCACCGCCCCGTTGAAGACCCTGCGTTACCCCGAAGGGGGCGATGCCCTGGTCGCCGACCCGGAGATCGGCAGCTACCTCGGCGTCTACTACGTGCTCGACGGCCACCACGACGAGTGGAACCGGTGGGCGGTCGACCAGGTGAACGTGCTTCACGCCGCCGGCCGGATGTTCACCGAGCGCGACCACATCCACACCGGTCTCTATCGGTTCGAGTGGGAGCACCGCCGCGACGAGGACGGCGTGCCCGCCGAGCTCACCTTGGACCACCGGTTCGCCGGCATGGTGTCGGTCTTCGTGGAGCCGGCCGACGGGGTGACCCCCGAACAGGTGGGATCCTGGTACCGCACCCACTTCCTGCCCACGGTGCTGCCCGGCTCGGCGGTGGCCACGGTGCTGGCCTTCAGCCCCCTTCCCCTGCTGGCCGACGCCCCCGGCGACGTGCCCCGGGGGGAGTCGGTCGACCAGCGGGTGCTGTTGCTCCACTTCCTCGACGAGGAGCCCGCCGCCAGCTGGGAGGCGGTCTTCGCCGACCAGGGCCGGGCGGTGGCCGATGCCGGCCTCGGCCGGGTGCAGTGGGCCTCACCGTTCATCGGCACCGTGCCGGGAACCGATACCTACACCGACCAGCTGTGGTCGACCCCGGCCTGATGGCGGACTTCATCGAAGAGCTCAACCAGCGCACCGCGGCCCGCGGCTGGGTCGGGGCGCCAACCCTGTGGGGACTGATCCAGCGGAGGGCCGAGGCCACTCCCGACGCCGTGCTGGCCCACGAGGACACCGGCAAGGAACTCACCTTCGCCGGGTACCGCGACGCCTGCACCACCGCCGCCGCCGGCCTGTTCACCGACTACGGGGTGAGCCGCGGCACCAGCGTGAGCTGGGAGCTGCCCACCTGGAACGAGTCACTGGTGCTGGTGGGGGCACTGGCCCGACTCGGGGCCCGCCAGAACCCGCTCATCCCCATCTACCGCGGCCGCGAGGTGGGCTTCATCACCGCCCAGAGCGAGGCGACCCTGCTGGTGGTGCCCACCATCTACCGGGGCTTCGACTTCGAGGCCATGGCCCTCGAGATCGCTGCCGGCCGGCCCGGCTTGGCCGTCCTGGTGGTCGACCGCCACCTGCCCGACGGGGACCCGGCCGACCTGCCCGAGGTGGAGGCACCCCCGCGCACGGCGGCCGAGGCCCCGATCCGGTGGCTGTTCTACACGTCGGGCACCACCGCCGACCCCAAGGGGGCGCCGCACTCCGACCTCAGCGTGATGGCCTCGGCGCTGGCCATGGCCGAGTGCCTGGACATCCGCCCCGACGATGTGTCCGCCCTCATCTTCCCCTTCACCCACATCGGCGGGATCGGATGGCTGATCGCCGCCCTGTTCACCGGGTGCCGGCTGCTGACCACCGAGTCGTTCGACGCCCAGGCCACCCCCGGGTTCCTGGCCGACAACCAGGTGACTCTGGCCGGCTCGGGCACGCCTTTCCACATGGCCTACCTGGCCGCCCAGCGGGCTGCCGGCGCCGAGGCCGGCCCGATCTTCACCGACGTGCGCTCCTACCCGGGCGGCGGGGCGCCGAAGCCACCCCAGCTCCACTACGACCTGAAGCGGGAGATCGGCGGGGTGGGCATCGTCTCCGGCTACGGCCTCACCGAGGCCCCCATCGTGGTCATGGCCACCACCGAGGACCCCGACGAGAAGCTGGCCGACACCGAGGGGAGGCCCACCCCGGGAGTCGAGCTCATCGTGGTCGGCCTCGACGGCATGCGGGCGGGGCCCGGCCAGGAGGGGGAGATCCGCCTGAAGGGCCCCCAGGTCATCGGTGGCTACCTCGACGCCGCCCTCGACGCCGATGCCTTCGACGCCGACGGGTACTTCCGCAGCGGTGACCTCGGGGTCGTCGACGGGGACGGCTATGTGACCATCACCGGACGCTTGAAAGACGTGATCATCCGCCATGGCGAGAACATCTCGGCCAAGGAGGTGGAGGACCTCCTCTACACCCACCCCGCGGTGACCGATGTGGCCGTCATCGGCCTGCCCGACCCGAAGACGGGTGAGCGGGCCTGTGCGGTGGTGGCGGTCAAGGACGGCCAGGCCTTCACCTTCGACGACATGGTCTCCTACCTGAAGGCCAACCACCTCCGCGTCCAGTCGATCCCCGAGCGGCTCGAGCTGGTCGACGTGGTGCCCCGCAATCCGGCCGGCAAGATCTTGAAGCACACCTTGCGCGAGACCTACACCCCGAAACCAGCCACAGGGAGCGACTCATGAGCCCCATCCAGCGAGTCTCGTTCGGTCGGGGCGGTACGGAGCACGATGCCGCCGACGCCACCATCAGCTCGTTCACCGGTCGCCGGTTCGTCGGCAAAGTGGCCGTGGTCACCGGGGCCGGATCAGGGGTGGGCCGGGCGGTCGCCCTGCGACTGGCCCGGGAAGGCGCCGCGGTGGCCGCCCTCGACGTGGCCGAGGACAACCTGGCCGCCACCGTCGGCGACATCACCGGCGAGGGGGGCACCGCCAACCCCTACCGCTGCGACGTGACCTCGGAGGCCTCGGTGGGCGAGACGGTGGCCTCGCTCACCGCCGATCTGGGGGACCCCACCGTGGTGTGCAACGTGGCCGGGATCGGGGGATTCTTCAACACCGCGGAGATGCCCCTCGACCGGTGGGAGCGGATCCTGGCCGTCAACCTGACCGGCCCTTTCTTGGTGTGCCGGGCCACCCTCCCCTCCCTCCTCGAGCACGGCGGCGCCATCGTCAACGTCGCCTCCAACACCGCCCTCATGGGCCAGGCCTATTCGGCCGCCTACTGCGCCTCCAAGGCCGGGCTGCTCATGTTCTCCAAGGCCCTGGCGGCCGAGTACCTGTCCCGGGGGGTCCGGGTCAACGTGCTCGCCCCCGGCGGGGTCGACACTCCGCTGATGGGGGCGTTCATCCTGCCCGACGGGGCCGACGGCAAGGAGCTGACCAAGCTGATGACCCCCATGGGGTTCTCCACCCCGGCCGAGATCGCCGCCTCGGTGGCCTTCCTCGTCTCGGACGAATCGTCGTACACGACCGGGGCAGTGCTCTCAGTCGATGGCGGGTTGACCATCTGAGCGGTGCCGGGCCGAGTCCGGCGATCGGCCCGCGTGCCAAGATGGTCGGGGCCGGAGGGCCCGATCGGATTCTGCTGGTCCAAGGAGCGCCATGGGCGACACACGTGCGGTTGAGCATTGGGACACCGACTTCGACGTGATGAGCCCGGACTATGTGGCCGACCCGTATGCCATCTGGGACGACCTGCGACGGAAGTGCCCGATCGCGCACACCGACCGGCGGGGCAGTACGTGGCTCCCGACCCGCTACCAGGACGTCGTCGATCTGGCCCACGACATCGAACACTTCAGCTCCACCGAGATCAGCGTGATCCCCTTTGAGGGTGAACCGTCCGATGACCCCGTCCTGCTGTACGGGGTGCCCCCGATCTCGGCCGATCCCCCCCTCCACACATGGACCCGACGCCTGCTTCTGCCGTGGTTCTCCCATCGGCGGGTGGAGTCCTACGAGCCGATGACCCGGGCGCTGTGCGCCGGGCTGGTCGACGGGTTGATCGCCCAGGGGACCGCCGATGCCGCCGGCGACTACGCCCAGCAGATCCCGGTGCGGGTGATCGCCGCCATCCTCGGCGTCCCGGCCTCGATGTCGGACACCTTCACCGGGTGGGTGCGAGACGTGCTCGAGTTCGCCGATGACCCCGAGCGGCGCCTCCGGGGTGTGGAGGGCCTCATCGGCTTCTTCGTCGAGGAGGTGGAGCGACGCAAGGCCGAGCCGGGCGACGACTTGTTGAGCGACCTGCTGCACAGCGATGTCGACGGCGCCCCGGTGGAGGAGAGCGTGGTGCTCGGGGTGGCTGCCCTGGTGCTCATCGCCGGTGTGGACACCACCTGGAGCGCCATCGGATCGTCGCTCTGGCACCTGGCCAGCACGCCCGAGGATCGCCGCCGACTGGTGGCCGAGCCTGAGCTCATGCCCGTGGCCGTCGAAGAGCTCCTGCGGGCCTACTCGCCGGTGACCATGGCCAGGGTGGTCACCGAGGACGTCGACTTCGGCGGGTGCCCGATGCACGCCGGTGACAAGGTGCTGATGAACTTCCCCGCCGCCAATCGCGATCCCGAGGCCTTCGAGGACCCCGACACGGTGATGCTCGACCGCGCCCTCAACCGTCACGTCGCCTTCGGCTCGGGCATCCACCGCTGCGCCGGTTCCAACCTGGCCCGCATGGAGCTGCAGGTGGCACTGGAGGAGTGGTTGGCGCGCATTCCCGAATTCCGTCTGGCCGAGGGGACCGAGGTCACCTGGGCCGGGGGCCAGGTGCGCGGCCCGCGCCGGATCCCCGTGGTATTCCCATGAGGATCCGTGTCGACCCCGACAAGTGCCAGGGTCACGCCCGCTGCTACGCCCTGGTCCCCGAGCTCTTCGACGTGGACGATTACGGCCTGTCCACGGTGGTCGGCGACGGGACGGTGCCTCCCGAGCTGGAGAGCAAGGCGCGCCTGGCCATCGCCAACTGCCCCGAGTACGCCATCGAAGAGACAGCGGACTGAGTCATCCGACGGTGCCCGGATCCGCAAAGCAGCGCCGGTTGAGGATGGCGCCGTCGCCGTCGTGGGGACCGTGAGGGAGCGATGCGCCTCGGCAACATGTACGGACCCGACGCCACCTTCGCCGGGGTGCCGGCCGGCGAGCTCGACGACCGGGACAGCTGGGCGGCGGCCAAGGCAGTGATCATCGGGGCGCCCTTCGACGGTGGCACCAGCCACCGACCCGGGTGCCGGTTCGGGCCGTTGGCCATCCGCACCACCGACTACCTGCCCCACGACGGCATGCGCCCCCACCTGTCCCTCGGGGTCGACCCCCTGGTCGAGCTGGGCGTGGTCGACCTCGGAGACGTGGTCATGCCCTCGGGGGACACCGAGCTCTCCATCGGCCGCCTCGAGGAGGCGGTGACCACCATCGCCGCTGCCGGGGCGGTCCCCATCGTGCTTGGGGGTGACCACACCATCGCCCTCCCCGATGCCACCGGTGTGGCCCGCCACGTGGGCTGGGGCCGGGTATCGGTCATCCACTTCGACGCCCACGCCGACACCGCCAACCTCCAGTTCGGCTCGCTTATCGGGCACGGCACCCCCATGCGCCGGCTCATCGAGTCCGGGGCGGTGCGCGGTGACCGTTTCCTCCAGATCGGCTTGCGAGGCTATTGGCCCGACGAAGAGACCCTCGCCTGGATGGCCGCCCAGGGCATGCGCAGCTACGAGATGACCGAGGTGGTCTCCCGCGGCCTCGAGGCCTGCCTGACCGAGGCATTCGCCATCGCCACCGATGACTGCGACGCGGTGTTCCTGTCAGTCGATGTCGACGTGGTCGACCCGGGTTCGGCACCGGCCACCGGCACACCCGAGCCGGGTGGCCTCACCCCGCGGGAGCTACTGGACGCGGTGCGCCGCATCACCATGGAACTGCCGGTGGCCGGCGTGGACATCGTCGAGCTCTCGCCGCCCTTCGACCACGCCGAGGTCACCGCCTACCTGGCCAACCGCATCGCCCTCGAGGCCCTTTCGGGCATGGCCTGGCGCCAGGCGGGGCTGGCCGGGCGTTCGGTGCGCCGACCCGGGGACCCGTTGCTCGAGCGCTAGGCGCCGGTCCCTCGGGGGCCGTCGGTGGAGCGTCGGGAGCCGTCTACGACAGCCGCTCGACGATCATGGCCATGCCCTGGCCGCCGCCGACACACATCGACTCGAGCCCGATGGTCTTCCCGGTGTCCTCCAGGGCGTTGAGCAGTGTGGTCATGATGCGCGCCCCGGTCTGGCCGAAGGGGTGGCCGAGGGCGATGGCGCCCCCCCTGACGTTGAGCTTGTCGTAGCTGATGCCGAGCTCCTTGGCCGAGGGGACCACCTGGGCGGCGAAGGCCTCATTGATCTCGACCAGGTCGATGTCGTCGATGGTCATGCCCGCCCGACCGAGGGTCTGGCGGATGGCCTCGACGGGACCGAGGCCCATGATCTCGGGGTTGAGCCCGGTGACCCCGCTGGCCACGATGCGGGCCAGGGGGGTGATGCCCAGCTCGCGGGCCTTGGTGTCGCTCATCACGATGACGGCGGCGGCCCCGTCGTTGAGCGGGCAGGCGTTGCCGGCGGTGATCGTGCCACCCTCGCGGAAGACCGGCTTGAGCCCGGCCAACCCCTCGAGGGTGGTGCCCGCCCGGGGACCGTCGTCCTTGGTCACCACGTCCCCGTTGGGGGTGGTGACCGGGATGATCTCGCGGTCGAAGAAGCCGGCCTCCTGGGCGGCCACCGCCCTGGTCTGGGACTGCAGGGCGAACTCGTCCTGCTCCTCGCGGCTGACCTTCTTGAACTCGGCCACATTCTCTGCCGTCTGGCCCATGGCGATGTAGACGTCGGGCAGCCCGGCCAGGGGCGTCCACGGCTCGCCGGTGGCTGCCGTTCGCGCCGCCGTGCGGCCCTCGGCCTCGGCGAACAGTTCGTTGTGCGGCCCGGTGTCGGCGGCACCGAGGCGATAGCGGCTGACCGTCTCGACACCGGCGGCGATGAAGGCATCGCCCTCGCCGGCACGGATGGCATGGGCGGCCATGCGGATGGTCTGCAGGGAAGAGGAGCAGTAGCGGTTGACGGTGACCCCGGGCACATCGGGAAGCCCGGCCAGCAACGCCGCCACTCGTCCGACGTTGTAGCCGGCCTCGCCACCCGGCTGGCCCGAGCCCATGATCACGTCCTCGATCGACTGGGGGTCGAGTTGCGGCACTTTGGTCAGCACCTCGCGGATGACCAGGGCGGCGAGGTCGTCCGGCCGGCAGTCCACCAGTGATCCCTTGTTGGCCCGTCCGATCGGGGTGCGGCCGGTGGCGACGATGACGGCTTCAGGCATGTGGTGCTCCTCGGGACTCGGCGGCAGGGGCCGCACTCTTCTCAAATGGGAACGTGTCGTGTTGGGTGCAGCGGGCGGACACCGTGGGCAGAACCGGTGTGCACGCCTCGTTCGGGTGGCGCTCCGTCAGGGATCGCCGATGGTTTGGCGTCCTGACCCTACCGGGTGCAACCCCTACGGTCCGGCGGTGAGCGCTCCACCGGCTCCACCGGCCCCGGCGACTCCACCGGCTCGGGCGGCCGAGGTGGCGCCCGGCGCGGGTCGAATGTAACGTGTTCTAGTAATCGCCGGGGGCACGCGCCGCGCCGCAGGCCGACCCGGCGTCGCCGGGCGTGGTTCTACAGTCCTGGGGACCGGCACCGGGCACGCACTATCGGGAGGACCCATGGAGATCGGCTACACCGACGAGCAAGAGGCCCTCCGGGACCGCCTCCGCGACTACTACGACGCCTTGCTCACCCCCGACGTGGAGGAGCAGCTGGCCGCCAGCCACGGGATCGGCCCCGACATGCGCCGTGTGGTCAAGCAGATGGCCCAGGACGGGTGGCTGGGCATCGGGTGGCCCACCGAGTACGGCGGTCAGGGGCGGTCGGCCATCGAGCAGTACATCTTCTTCGACGAGTCCATGCGGGCCGGCGCACCGGTGCCCATGCTGACCATCAACACGGTGGGGCCGACCATCATGCAGTTCGGCACCCAGGAGCAAAAGGACTTCTTCCTCCCCAAGATCCTGGCCGGCGACATCCACTTCTGCATCGGCTACACCGAGCCCGAGTCGGGCACCGACCTCGCCTCGCTGCAGACCCGGGCCGTACGCGACGGGGACGAGTACGTGATCAACGGCCAGAAGATCTACACCTCGCTGGCAGGAGGGGCCGACTACATCTGGATGGCCACCCGCACCGACCCCAACGTGGCTAAGCACAAAGGGATCTCGATGTTCATCGTGCCGATGGACACGCCGGGAATCAAGGTGGTGCCCATGCACCTCCTCGGCGACCACAACATCAATTACACCTTCTACGAGGACGTGCGGATCCCGGCCACCAACCTGGTCGGTGGCGAGAACAACGGGTGGTCGCTGATCACCAACCAGCTCAATCACGAGCGGGTCACCCTGTGCTCCTCGGGCATCATCGAGCGGGCGCTCACCGATGTGCGGGCGTGGGCCCAAGACACCAAGCTGGCTGACGGCCGCCGGGTCATCGACCAGGAGTGGGTGCAGGTGCACTTGGCCCGCATCTATGCCCGCCTGGAGTTCCTCAAGCTGATCAACTGGAAGGTGGCCTGGACGGCCACCCAGGGGCATCTCGACGTAGCCGACGCCTCGACCACCAAGGTGTTCGGTACCGAGTTCTACATGGAGGCCTTCAAACTGATGATGGAGGTGGTGGGCCAGGCCGGCTACCTCACCCGCGGCAGTCCCGAGGCCGTGCTGGCCGGGCGCCTCGAGATGTATGCACGGAGCCTGGTCATCCTCACCTTCGGCGGAGGCACTAACGAGATCCAGCGCGACCTGATCGCCATCTTCGGCCTCGGCCTGCCGCGGTCACTTCGCTAAACGACTGAACAAGACGAGAACAGGAACACAACCATGGACTTCTCCTTCAGCGAAGAACAAGAGGCCGTACGCGAGCTGGCCGACCGTATCTTCGGTGACCTGGCCACCCACGAGCGGTTGCGCGAGCTCGAGTCCGATCCGGACGGCGACCATTTCGACCGGAAGCTGTGGACCGAGCTGGCCGCCGCCGGCCTCACCGGCATCGCCCTGCCCGAGGAAGTGGGGGGCGCCGGTCTCGGGTTCGTCGAGACCGGTCTGCTTGTCGAGGCGACCGGTCGCACCGCTGCCTACGTGCCGGTCATCGAGACCTTGGCCGCAGCGGCCCCAGCCATCGCCCGCTTCGGCACCGAGGCCCAGCGCCAACGGTGGCTGCCCGGCGTGGTGGCCGGCGACACGGTGCTGACCACCGCCCTGGTGGAGTTGGGCGGCACGCCCGGCGCGCCGTCGACCGTCGCCGAGGCCGACGGCGAGGGGTGGAAGCTCTCCGGGACCAAGTCGTGCGTGCCCTCGGGGACCATCGCCGATGCGGTGCTGGTACCGGCCCAGGTGGGTCCCGGCTCGGTGGCGGTGTTCATCGTCGAAACCTCCGCGGCTGGCGTCAGTCGCCAGCGACAGCCCACCAACACCAGTCAGGTGGAAGCGGTGCTCACCTTGGACGCCACGCCGGTCGGACCAGCTTCACTGCTGGGTTCGATCGACGACGGTGGGTCGATCATCGAGTGGCTGGTGCAGCGGACCACGGCGGCGGTGGCGCTGGCCCAGGCCGGTGCCGCAGCTGCCGCCCTGGCGCTGGTGGCGGAGTACACCAAGACGAGGGAGCAGTTCGGCAAGCCCATCGCCACCTTCCAGGCGGTCGGGCAGCGGGCCGCCGACGCCTATGTCGACACCGAGGCCATCCGGCTCACCGCCTGGCAGGCGGCGTGGAGGATCGCCGAGGGCCTGCCCGCCGACAAGGAGGTGGCCATCGCCAAGTTCTGGGCCGCCGACGGCGGGCAGCGGGTGGTCCATGCCGCCGTCCACCTCCACGGTGGGGTGGGCGTCGACCGCGACTACCCCCTGCACCGCTATTTCCTCATGACCAAGCACCTGGAGTTGACGCTGGGTGGCGCCACCGAGCAGCTGCTCCAGCTGGGCGCCGCCCTCGCTGCCGAGCCGGTCTGACCCCAGGGTATCGAGCATGGTGATGGGCCGGCGGCCCGGGGTGGCCCGGTCGTCGTGGCCGATCGCCACCACCGACCTGATCGGACTGGCCGGGCAGCTCACCGCGGCACTGGCCCGGGTGCCCTTCCGCAGCCCGTGGTCGGGCGAGGGGAACCTTCCCCACAACCTGGGGGTGGCCGTCACCCGTGAGACCATCCGCTCGTTCATGGGGTACTCGTCCTCGCTCCCCATCGACGAGTTCCGCTCGGTGGAGCTGGTGCTGGACGACCTGTGCGGGGTGGTCCTGCCGCCGCTGGTGCGATCGCTCGACGTCACCCAGCGCACGGACACCGTGGCCGGCGTCCCCGGCATCTGGTACCGCCCGAAGGGCGAGGTGCGCGGCACCATGCTGTACCTGCACGGCGGAGGCTATGTCGGCACCTCACCGCGAATGTACGCGCTGTTCACCGCCTGGTTGTGCCGCCAGACCGGATTGGAGATCTTCGTGGCCGACCTGCGGCTGGCCCCCGAGTTCCCGTTCCCGGCCGGGTTGGAGGACGCCGTCCTGGTCCTCGAGGCGCTGTTAGTGGGTGGCGTCGATCCCTCCCGACTGATGGTTGGTGGCGACTCCAGCGGCGGGGGACTGGCCTCGTCCCTGGTCTACTCGATGCACCGCATCGGTCATCGACCCATCGCCGGGGTGGCCCTGTTCTCACCGGAACTGGACCTCCTGCTCGACGAGCCGTCGATTGCCGACAACGCCGGCCGAGACATCCTGCCGTGGAACATCCCGACGTCGGCCTACCTGCACGGGCGGAACCCCGCCGAGCAATCGGTGTCGGCGGTCGATCAGGACGTTTCGGGGTGGCCCCCGACGTTCGTCTCCTTCGGCGGCGACGAGATGTTCCGTGACTCGATCCGCCGGTTCGTCCACAACCTCGACCAGGCCGGGGTGGACACCGTGGCCATCGAAGAGCCCGGGATGTTCCACGTCTTCCCCATCCTCATGCCGTGGGCAGAGGCGAGCCGTCGTGCCTACCGCGCTGTCGGCGCCTTCGTCCGGGACCACCTGCCCGAAGGCGAGGCGCCGTCACGGTCGGACAGCCGGGTACCCGGCGAGCCGCGCTAGCCGTCCCGGAAGCCGGCGCGACGATGGGTCCCGCCGAGCGCACCGTTCACTGCGCGTCGGGTGGTGGCTTCCGGCCGGCCATGGCGTAGGCGAGCACGGCCGAGGCGCCCAGCAGCGCGCCCGAGGCGAACAGGGCCAGCTCGAGCCCGTGGCCGAAGGCGCCGTAGGCGGCGCCCTCGACCTTGGCGATGATCTGCTGGATGGCGGCACTGCTCTTGCCGGCCACCCCTTTGGCCTGGGACCCGAGCGAGCCGGTGGTGATGGCCGCGATGACCTGCGATCGGTAGGAGGGGGGGATGCCGATGGCGGCCAGCCGGGTCAGGAGGTTGACGGTCAGCTGGCCGTTGACGATCGAGCCGAGGATGGCCACGCCGGCCACCGCGCCCAGCTCCCGGCTGGTGTTGGTGGTCGATGCGGCCATGCCCGAGTGCTCGGCGGGAACGCTGCTCAACGCCGAGGAGGTCACCGGCACGATGACGATGCCGAAGCCGATGCCGGCCATGGCCAGCGTCCAGCCCACGGTGGACAGCCCCGAGTGTGGCGTGATCACCACTTCGGTCAGGATGATGCCGGTGGCGGCGAGAAGGCACCCGACCACCATGGGCGGTCGGGGCCCACTGGCCGACACCCACCGGCCGGTGAACAGCGAGGCGAGCACCATGCCCACCGTCATGGGGATGAAATCAAGGGCCAGGGAGAACGGTGAGGTGGAGCCGACGACCTCCAAGTAGAGGGCGACGAAGAAGAAGATGGAGAAGATGCCGAAGTAGGTGGTGAAGGCCACGATGGTGGCGGCGGTGAAGGGGGGCCGGCGGAAGAAGCGGATGTCGAGCACTGGGTTCTCGGCCCGGAGCTCGACCAGCACGAAGACGGCCAGGGCGACCACCGCCACCGCGTAGAGGAGCATCACCCACCAGACGATGTACCCCGCCGTCTCCCCGGCGATGGTGGCAAAGGTGGCGGTCCCGATGGCCAGCGCCCCGAGGACGAAGCCGGCCACGTCCAGTCGGGCCCGGAGCGGGTCGGAGTTCTCGGGCAGCACGATGGCCGCGGCCACCAGGGCCAGGGCCCCGAAGATGAGGTTGAACCAGAACACCGCCCGCCACGACCAGAGGCCAACCAGCACGCCGCCGATCACCGGTCCCATGGCCAGTGCCAGCCCGGACACCGCCGCCCAGATACCCAGGGCCCGGGCGCGGCGTCGCCGATGGGGGTAGAGGTGCCGAATCATCGACAGGGTCCCCGGCTCCGAGCAGGCGGCGCCGACTCCCATCACCACCCGGCCGGCGATCAGCACCTGGGTGGAGTCGGCCAGCGCGCTGAGCACCGACCCGGCGCAGAAGATGCCCACCCCGATGAGCATCATCCTCTTGCGGCCGTAGAGGTCACCGAGGGTGCCGGCCATCAGCATCAGGCTGGCGAAGGCTAGGGCGTAGCCGCTGACCACCCATTGGAGTTGGGCCACGCCGGCGTGCAGCCCGGACTGGACGTCGGAGAGCGTGGCACTGATCACCGTGGTGTCGAGGAAGGTGAGGAACAAGATGAAGCAGATCACCGCCATGCCGAGATGGGGCATGCGTAGCTCGGCTCCGCTGCCCTGCTCCTCGTCTCCCGAGCGTTCGGTGCCCGAGCCGTCGGTGCCGGTAGCGACGGCGTCCAAGGAGTCCATGGAGTCCATGGAGTCCAGTCTGGCCATGCCCACGGTCGATGTGGCGCATGAGGGGTATCCCGCCCCTCCGTCCCCGTAGGCCACCGGGGGCGTGCCACCATGGCGAGGGGTGGACGCGGCCATGGGCACTCCTCTACCCACGATGGAGCACGATGACACCGTCGGCCGCGGACCAGGAGGAACAAACCATGACCCTTTCGTTCTCACATCTCGGGATCTGTGTCTCGGATCTCGACCTGTCCGTGCGCTTCTACTGTGCTGGCCTCGGATTCGAGGTGGTGGCCACCCACCGGGTGGGAAACGAGTTCGCCACCCTCCTGGAGGTGGAGAAGGTCGAGCTGGACTCTCGGATGCTCCGTCGTGACGGGGTCACCATCGAGCTCCTGTCGTTCGTCACCCCGGGCCACCTCGGGGAGCGGAACCGGCGTCCGATGAACCAGCTGGGCCTCACCCACCTGTCCCTGCGGGTGGACGACGTCGACGGCACGGCCTCGACCATCGAGCGTCTGGGTGGCACGGTGGTGCGCAGCACCCGGACCACCCTGGACATGCCCGGCGTCGAGCTCGACTTCCTCTACTGCACCGATCCCGACGGGGTACGGATCGAATTGATGCGTCTCCCCGGTTGAGGGCCCATCGGACGGGCCGCCCGGTTCCTCCGGTACCGTGATGCCGTGACCCCCGAGCCCATCGTGGCCGACATCGACCCCGGCCAGGCCCGCCGCCTGGTGGACGGCGGAGGCTTCCTGCTCGATGTGCGCGAGGACGACGAGTGGCAAGCCGGCCATGCACCCGAGGCGGTCCATGTGGCCATGGGACAGGTAGGCGAGCGGGTCGGCGAGCTTCCGACGGGGAGGACGGTCGTCTGCATCTGCCGGGTCGGTGGCCGCTCCGCAACGGTGGCCGGGGCCCTGGCCGGTGCCGGCTACGACGTGCGCAACGTCGAGGGTGGCATGTTGGCGTGGGAGCTGGCCGGCCTCCCGGTGACCACCGACGACGGTGGCGTCGGTCGGATCATCTGAGGCCTGTCGTCCGACGGTGACCGTCTACCTCGACGACTGGCGACAGCCGGCCCGGCTGGGCCCGGTGGACGACCGCTGGTCGCATCTGCTCGCCGACAGTGACGAGGAGCTCCATGCCTTCGCCGCCCGCCTCGGGATGAAGCGCGAGTGGTTCCAGCACAGAGCGGGTCGTCCCCACCAGGCCCACTATGACCTGCCCGAACGGAGCCGCCAGGTGGCCCTGGACCTGGGAGCGGTCCCGGTCACTTGGCGCCAGGTCGGCCGGATGATCCGCCAACGGCGGGTCGGCCAGGAGGGCGCGGCCTCCTCGGGACGACCGAGCCGCTGAGTCCGGTGGCCGAGCTGTCGGCCGGGGTCCGGTCCCTCGACCCCCGGACGCCGGTGCTGGTGGGGGTGGGCACCGCGTCCGACGATGCCCCGGCCACCGAGCTGATGGCCCGGGCTCTCGTGGCTGCCGGATCCGACGCCGGTTCGTCCGGTCTGGTGGCGATGATCGACCGCATCGCCGTGCCCCAGGGGAGCTGGACCGCTCCCGACCCCGGCCGTCTGGTGGCGGGCGCGGTTGGTGCGCCGTCGGCCCGCACCCACCTGAGTGAGTTGGGCATCCCCCAGCAGACCCTGATCAACCAGGCCGTGGCGGCGCTGCTGGCCGGCGAGTCAGCGGTCGCCGCCGTGGTGGGAGGTGAGGCCAAGCGCTGGGCCCGGGACCGGGCCGCCGAGGGTGAGGAGGCGGAGATCACGCAACCCGGGGCGGTGCCCGATGTCGTCCACCGGCGTGAGGGGTCCCTGATGGAGCCGGTCGAGGTCGCCCACCGCCTGTGGGACCCGGTGCAGCAGTACGCGATGATCGACAATGCCCTCCGGGCCGCCGATGTTCTTAGCCTGCGGGAGCACCGCACGGAGATCGCGGTGTTGTGGGAGGCCTTCAACCAGGTGGCCCGGGCCAACCCGCTGGCCGCGTTCCCCACCCCCATGGACGCCCACCAGATCGACACGCCGTCAGCCCGCAATCGTCCGCTCGCCTTCCCCTACAACAAGTGGCACTCGACCCAGTGGACGGTCAATCAGGCCGCCGCGTTGCTGTTGTGTACGACCGAGATGGCCGTGCGCATGCAGGTGCCGCCCGACCGTTGGATCTTCCCCCTGGTGGGCCTCGATTCCAGTCAGGCCGTCTCCCTCCTGCGCAGGAGCCAGCCCCGTCTGGCCGGCCATGGAAGTTCTGGGCCGTGCCGCCGCCGTCCGGGTGGGTCGCCCGGTCTCCGACGTGGAGATAGTGGAGGCCTACAGCTGTTTCCCCGCCGCGGTGCGGGTCCAGCAGCGGGCCCTGGGGCTGGATCGGTTGGCGGCACCGACAGTCACCGGGGGCATGGCCTTCGCCGGCGGCCCGTTCAACAACTTCGTGCTGCAGGCCACCGCCGCCGTGGTGGCGCGGCTGCGGGACGACCCCGGGTCCCTCGGAGCGGTGACCACGGTCAGCGGTCTCCTCACCAAACCGGGCCTCGGGATCTGGTCGGCCACCCCCGACGGCCGCCCCCCGTTGTTGGCCGACCTGGCCGGTCGGTCCGAGTCGGAGACCGGCACGGTCGACGTGGTGGCGACGCTCGACGGCTATCAGGGTGAGGGCACGGTGGTCACCTATACGGTGACCTTCGAGGGAATGGAGCCGGTCCGCACGGTGGCACTGTTCGACACCACCGACGGCCGCCGGTGCGTGGCGGTCAGCGTGGCTACTGACCTGGCCACGCACGCCATCGAGAGTGAACTGATCGGCACCCGGGCCCGGATCGGCGGAGGTTCGTTCGCACTGGTGTGATGGCGGTGCCCGGTCCGTGGGCGGCGGATCGCCATCCGCCGGTACGGTGGTCGGATGGGAATCGCTCTGGATGAGGCGTTCGCCTTCGTGGCCCAGCACCGCCAGGGGGTGTTGGTCACCATCCGCGGTGACGGGCGCCCCCAGCTGTCCAACATCCTCTACCTGGCCTCGCCCAATCACTCGGTCCGGATATCGGTGACCGACGCCAGGGCGAAGACCAAGAACCTGCGACGTGATCCCCGGGCGTCACTGCACGTCACCCGGGACGACTTCTTCGCCTACGTGGTGCTCGACGGCGAGGTCGCCCTCACGCCGGTGGCCAAGGCCGCGGATGATCCGGTGGTGGAGGAACTGGTGGCCATGTACCGGCTGGCCAGTGGCGAGCACCCCGACTGGGACGAGTTCCGCCGAGCCATGGTGTCCCAGGGCCGGATGGTGGCCACGTTGACGGCCACCCGCGCCTACGGGATGCTCGGCTCCTGAGCCGAGGCGGCCTCTGACGCCGAGGCGGCAGACTCCGACTCCGACTCCGACTCCGACTGAGCTCGTTCCATGGCCCCGAGGAGGACGTCAGCGGGTTGGGCCCCCGACACGCCATAGGTCTCGTCGATGACATAGAAGGGCACGCCGGTGACGCCGAGGGAGGAGGCTCTGGCCTCGTCGTCTCGCACCTCGGCGGCGAAGTCATCGCCACACAGGACGGCCTCGACTTCGTCGGGATCGAGGCCCACCTCCGCAGCCAGTCCGGCCAGGCTGGCGTGGTCACCGATCGATCGCCCCTCGGTGAAGTAGGCGGCGAAGAGCCGCTCCTTCATGGCGTCACTCAGGCCGCGGCGGGCGGCCAAGTGGACGAGGCGATGGGCATCGAAGGTGTTGCCGGCCTGCACGGCATCGAGGTGGTACTCGAGCCCCACCCCGGCTGCCACCGCGGTCATCCGCTGGTTGGCCTGCTCGGCCTGCTCGGCGGTCATCCCGTACTTGCGCTGGAGGATCTCGCTCATGGTCAGACCCACTCGGGCGGAGGAGCGGGGATCGAGCTCGAAGCTCCGCCACTGCAGCTCCACCTGATCGGCGTGTGAGAACCGCGACAGGGCCTGTTCGAAGTGCCGTTTGCCGACATAGCACCAGGGGCACACCACGTCCGACCAGATCTCGACCTTCACCAGCCACTCCTCATTGCTACCTTTTCATTGCTCCGGCCTCCTCGTTCACGTCGGAGCCGGCCGTGCCCACGGTGCAACGGCGCCGGTGGCCCTGCTATTCCGGGCGGCACCCCGGTCGATTGCCGCTAGTTTCGGCGGGCAATGGTTCTCGAGCACGCGGTCATCGACGTCCGGCCCGGCACCGGCGGCCAATTCGAGGAGTCGGTGGTCGAGGCGCGTTCCGTCATCGCGGCCAGCCACGGGTTCATCTCGCTCCACCTCCATCGCGGGATCGAGGCTCCGGACCGCTACCTCCTCCTGGTCGAGTGGGAGACGCTCGACGACCATGTGGTCGGGTTCCGCCAGTCCGACGCCTTCACCCGGTGGCGCGTCTTGATCGGGCCGTACTTCGCGTCGCCACCGGTGGTCGACCACCTGTCGCCGGTGGATGCTGTCGGACCGGGGCCGGGAGTCGAGCAGGAGGACGCGTCGTGAGGGTGGTTATGAGCGACCAGGTGCGAGCGGTGCTCTCCGCCGGGAGGTTGGCCCACATGGTGACGCTTGAGCCCGACGGGAGCCCCCAGGTCTCCCTGGTGTGGGTGGGGATCGACGGCGACCAGATCGTGTCCGGTCACATGTCCGCTTGGCGCAAGGTCCAGAACCTGCAACGAGATCCGCGGGTGGCGATCTCCGTCGAGGCCGAGGGCCGCGATCAGCGGGGGCTCGATCACTACCTGGTGGTGCACGGCCGGGCCGAGGTGGTCGAGGGTGGGGCCGCCCCGCTGCTCCAGCGCCTGGCCGAGGTGTACCTCGGTCCCGGCGTGACTTTCCCTCCGGTCGACGATCCCACGTTGGGCTACGTGGTCCGGATCACCCCTCTCCGAATCGGCGGTGTGGGCCCGTGGGCATCGTGAGCGGGCCGGTCCCCGGTGCGACGGCGCCCGATTGATCGGTGGCCTCAGGCAGCGGCGTCGGCCGCGGCGCCGGCGGCCCGCAGGTGTTCGCTGAGCTCACCCAGTGATGTCCTGGCGTTGAGCCCGCTGGTCGACGGCATCAGGTAGGCAGGTCGACCGCCGATCGGCTCGGCCTGGAGGCCGGCCACCGCCTTCGGGTTGACCACCGTCCTCCATCCGGACAGGCCCACGAAGCACACCGCCCCCGGGGTGAGCCACTCCACCAGCCGCTCGACTCGGGCATAGCCGCGGCGGTACTCGTCGGCGGTCACCTCGGCCGCGGTCCGGGTGGCCCGCTTCACGAAGTCGGTCATCCCCATGCCGTACCCGACCAGGGCATCGATCGGGTCGCGCTCCTTCCCCACGATGCCGGCGGCCACCGCGGCCGACCAGAATCGGTTCCCCGGTCGGCCGTAGCCGACCCCGACGTCAGCCGAGTACAGCGAGGGGTTGACCCCGCACACCAGCAGGCGCATGCCGTCGCCGACAGTGTCGGCCAGTGTCCGGGCGCGCACGGCGCGCAGTCGGACCTCGTCGCCGGACACGGTCAGCGAGTCGCCGTCAACGTCGAAGCCGGCCCCGGTCACCTGGTCCACCAGCCGGTCGGGGGACCACCCGGCGAAGAACCGACCACCCACCTGGTCGCCGGGCAGGGCGTCGCCCTCGTAGTCAGCTTCGAGCACCTGCAGCTCGAAGGGAGCACCCACGCGGAGTGCCCGGTGGACATCCCACAGCGCCAGCGGGAGACGGCGCCGGGGGACATGGAGATGGGTCATCCACGACCATGCTCCTCCGATCGAGTGACGGGCGAAGGGCAGATGCTCCACGTCGGCGAGGAGGTAGTGCGCATCGGGAACCTGCACACGGCAGGCCTCCAGCATCACCGGCGAGGCGTCGAAGGCGATTGCCGGCGTGCCCAGGTGGGTGAGGTAGCGGCCGGCGCCACAGCCCATGTCCATGCGCGGCGCGCCCGGTGCCACTCGATCGGCGAAGGCCTCCGCCTCGGGTTGCCGGCCGGCAGTGGCGTGGGAGGCGGCCCACGACAGGCCCCGGTCGTCGTAGATGTCAACGGTGCTGCGGTCCATGGGGCCGATCCTAAGGGTGACCCGTTCAGGGCTCGAAGCGGTACCCCATGCCCTGTTCGGTCCGGAAATGACGGGGACGCGCGTGGTCCACCTCGAGCTTGCGCCGGACCCGAGCCATCAACACCCGGAGGTACTCGGACTCCGTCTCGAAGCCGGGGCCCCAGATGTCGTGGAGGAGTTGGCGCTGGGTCACCAGCCGGCCGGGGGCGCGGACCAGCGCCTCGACGATGTCCCACTCCTTGGGGGTGAGGTGCACCTCGGCACCATCCCGGATCACCCGTCTGGCAGCCAGGTCGACGGTGAAGCCCGCTGCCTCCACCCGGGTCGGCTCGACGCCGCCGTGGGCCCGTCGCAGCGCGGCCCGCAACCGGGCCAGCAATTCGTCCATCCCGAACGGCTTGGTCACGTAGTCGTCGGCGCCGGCGTCGAGGGCCTCCACTTTGTCGACGCTCTGGTGCCTGGCAGACAGGACGATGATCGGCACCGAGCTCCAGCGCCGGATGCCGCGGATCACCTCGACTCCGTCGATGCCCGGCAGGCCCAAGTCGACCAGGACCACGTCGGGACTACGGTCGGCGGTCCGGTCGATCCCCTCCTCACCGTTGCGGGCCACGATCACCTGGTACCCCCGGGCCTGGAGACTGATGGCCACCGCCCGCAACAGGGAGGTGTCGTCATCGCACACCAGCACCGTGGCACCGGATTCGACGGCACCGGTCAGGCCGGGCAGTGCGGCGGGGCCGGGTGCGCTCATGGAACGGGGCCTGTCGAGGCCGACGAGCTGCCCACCTCCGAGGCCGGCGCCTCCGATGGCGTCGGGGAGCCCGACTCCTCCGGTGCCGGCGGGGCGCCCGATCCCTCCAGGCGGTCCTCGGGGATCCTGATCACCATGGTGCAGCCGCCACCCGGCGTGTCCTCGACGTCGAGGTCCCCTCCCACCGCCTCCACGAACCCGCGGGCCACGGCCAACCCGAGACCCACGCCCACTCGGCTCTCCGAGTCCCCGGCCCGCTGGAACGGTTGGAACACCCGGTCGCGGTCCTGCGGGCGGATACCCGGGCCGCGGTCGATGATCCGGATGTCCACCCGGCCGGCAACCGGTCCGACCTCGACGCGGAGTCCACTGCCTCCGGCGTGGATGAGGGCGTTGTCGATCAGGTTGGCCAGCGCCCGCTCGAGGAGCACCGGATCGGTGCGAATGCGGGGGAGCGGGGACTCGATATCCACGGCGACGTGTTGGCGCCGGGGGTCCACGCTGTCGACGGCCGTCCCGATCAGCTCGTTGACATCCGTGCTCTGGTCGAGGACGTCCATGGCGCCGGTCTGGAGGCGGCTCATGTCCAAAAGGTTCTCCACCAGGCCGTTCAGCCGGTCGGATTCGGCGTCGATGGTCTGCAGCAGGACACGGGTCTCGTCGGGCCCGAAGGCGAGCTGGTCCGAAAGCAGACTCGACGATGCCGCCTTGATCGAGGCCAGCGGGGTCCGCAGGTCGTGGCTCACCGCGGCCAGCAACGCCGAGCGCAGCTCATTGGCACGGGCCAGCGAGTCGGCCTCCGCCGCCTCGGCATGGAGTCGATCGCTTTCCAGGGCGGTGGCCAACTGAGCCGCGAACGCGGTCAGGATCTCCCGGTCCTCGGCGGTCAGGCCCGGCCCCCGGAGGGCGAGGATGTCCATGCCGGTCAACGGCAGCACCTCGGTGGCTTCGTCCGGGGCGCGTGGAGGCTGCCGTCCCGCCTTGACCACGGTCGACCACCCGACCGGCCCGGCGCCCGACCGGAGGACGGCCACCGCGTCGAGCCGGAAGGCCACCAGCAGCTCCTCGAGAAGGGCGGGGAGGGGATTGCCCTCCGGTGCGACCAATCGCCCGGCCACCCGGGCCAGCATCTGGGCATCCGACCGGGCCTGGACGGCGGTGGCGGTCCGACGGGCCGAGAGGTCGACCAGCACGCTGACCACGCCCGCGGTGACCAGGAACATGACCAGGGCCAGAATGTCCCGGGTGTCGGCGATGGTGAAGGTGTGGATGGGCGGGGCGAAGAAGTAGTTGGACAGCAGGAACCCGGCTATGGCCGCGAGCAGAGCCGGCCACACTCCGCCGATGGCGGCCACGGCCACCACCAGCACCAGGTACGAGCTGAGGGCGGTGGCCAGGCTGTCCCCATTCCTGCCCGCGGTCAGGATCAGGGTGAGCAACGGAAAACCGATCAGTCCCAGGATGAGCGCGGCCAGACGGCGCCGAACGGGCAGCGGCGACAGCACGCTGCGGTGGTGGCGACCGGAGCTAGGGGTGTGGGGCTCGGCGACGGGCCCTCCGTCCGCGGCGTCCGGGCTCTCTTGTCGTTCCGGACCCGGTTCCGGTCGCGCATCGGCATCGGTGGCGATCACGTGCACGTCCAGAGAGCCACCGGCCGCCCGGATGACCGAGTTGATGACCGAGCCGCGGACGTATTCGTTGAGACGGCTCCGATGGGTTGCCCCCATCACCAACTGGGTGGCGTTCTCAGCCCGGGCCACCTGTACCAGGGCGGGTGCCACGTCGGCGCCCACCACTTCGACGAACCGCCCGCCGAGGTCGTCGAGGAGGGCCCGATTCTCGACCAGGCCCTGGGAGCCGGGGCCGGTCAGGCTGTCGTCGGTGCGGACATGCACGCCGACCAGCTCAGCCTTGATCCGCATGGCCATGCGCGCCGCCCGCCGGATGAGGACGGCACTGGCGGGTGACCCGGTCAGCGACACGACTACCCGCTCCTTGGTCTCCCACCGCCCGGCAATGTTGTGGCGCTCGCGGTAGTCGCTGAGTTCCTCGTCCACCCGGTCTGCCACCCACAGGAGCGCCAACTCGCGGAGGGCGGTGAGATTCCCGGTGCGGAAGTAATTGCCCAGGGCGGCGTCGATGCGCTCGGGCGGGTAGACGTTCCCGTGGGCGAGCCTCCGTCGCAGTGCCTCGGGGGCCATGTCGACCAGCTCCAACTGGTCTGCGGCTCGCACTACCGGGTCGGGCACGGTCTCGTGCTGGGCGACCCCGGTGATGCCCTCCACCACGTCGTTGAGCGACTCCAGATGCTGCAGGTTGATCGTCGAGATGACGTTGATGCCGGCGTCGAGGAGATCCTCGACGTCCTGCCATCGCTTGGCATGGGTCGAACCCGGCGCATTGGTGTGGGCCAGCTCGTCCACCAGCGCCAGCTCGGGCTTCCGCTCGAGAAGCCCCTCGAGATCCATCTCCTCGAGCGTCTGGCCCCGGTACTCGCTGATCCGCCGGGGGAATATCTCCAGATCGCGGATCTGGGCGTCGGTGTGAGGTCGACCGTGGTCCTGGACCCAGCCGATGACCACGTCGGTGCCGCGCTCTTTCCTCCGCCACCCCTCGTTGAGCATGGCGTACGTCTTGCCGACGCCCGGGGCAGCGCCGAGATAGAGGCGGAGCTTTCCTCGTGCCACAGTCGATCGCCTCCTGGCCTCAGTGCCGGTCCAACGGGCGGTGGTGCGCCGGGAGCGTGTAGTCGAGGGGCACCGACATCCCGCGGGCACGCGCCACGCTGTTCGGACAGAGGCTACGCCCCTTCCCGTGGCACCCGGCGCCAATCATCGGGTGGGTCACGTCCCGGCGGCAGAGCCCGGGCTCAAGGTGTAGCCGACACCTGGGGCGGTCCGGATCAAGGTTCCCGACCGGTCGTCGAGCTTCTGTCGCAACCGGTGCACGTAGGCATGCAGGTACTGCGCCTCCCGCCCGTAGCCGGTGCCCCAGACGGCCGAGAGGATCATTTGGTGGGTGCACGTCCTCCCCGCGTGTCGGGCCAGAAAGGACAGCACGTCGAACTCCTTGGCCGTGAGTTCGACGGAGGCGCCGGCTAGGTGGGCTTCGTGGTGCACGAAGTCGAGATCGAGCGACCCCACGGTCATCGTCGCCGGTGACTGCTCGGTGGCCTCGGCGCTCCGGTGGCGGAGGGCAGTCCGGATCCGCGCCTCCAGCTCGGCCATGCCGAACGGCTTGGTCACGTAGTCGTCCGCCCCTCCGTCGAGAGCGGCGACCTTGCGGTCCTCGGCGCCGCTGGCCGACAGGATGATGATCGGCACCTCGCTCCACTGCCGGATCCTCTTGCACACGGTCTGGCCGTCGATGTCCGGGAGGCCGAGGTCGAGGACCACGATGTCGGGGGAGGCGAGGGCGGTCTGGGAGATGCCCTGCTCGCCGTTGACCGCGGTCACCACGTCGTGGCCGCCGGCCTGCAGGCCCAGTCGGAGCGCCCGCAAGAGCGAGGGATCGTCATCGATGACCAGGACCTTCGCCATCCTTGCTAGCTGCCTACACCGACGGCCGAAGCCACCGGCAGGGTGAAGACGAACCGGGCACCGCCGGAGGGCACGTCCTCGACCCAGATGTGCTCGCCGTGCGCCTCGACGAACGTCTTGGCGATGGTCAGTCCCAGCCCTGCCCGGCCCCCGGTGTCGAACCGCACGTACCGGTCGAATACCGCTTCGCGCTCGCCGGCCGGCACCCCCGGTCCAGCGTCGGCGACCGACACGGCGATCCGTTCGTGACAGATCTTACCGCACACTGTGATCACGCTGTCCGGCGGCGCGTGGCGGTTGGCATTGTCCAAGAGGTTAGCGAGTACCTGCCCGATCATAAGGGGGTCGACGTCTGCGTCAGGCAGATCGCGGGGTGCCGTCACCCTGACCTGCCGGTCCCCCAGTGTCGAACGGAGGGCAGCGACCGACTCCTCGACCAGCGCCCCGACCGATGTCGGGCTGCGCCGCAGCTCGAGTACGCCGGCATCGATCCTGGTCATGTCGAGGAGGCTGGTCACCAGGCGCGTCAACCGGTCGGTCTCGACATCGATCAGGCCGTTCAACTCCTGGATGGCAGCATCGGAGAGCGGGGATGCCGGATGTAGGAGCGTCGAGGACGCCACCTTCATGGTGGCCAGCGGCGTGCGCAGGTCATGGGAGACGGCTCCGACCAGCGCGTGCCGCAGGCGGTCGACCTCCTCCAGGAGCTCCGATCGCATGGCCTGTTCGCGTAGCTGTGCCCGCTCGAGGGCCAACGCCGCATGATTGGCAAAGGTGCGGAGCAGTGACCGGTCTGCCTCGGAGGCCGGCATGCCCCGCATGGCCAGGATCCCCACCGGCCGGCCGGCCGCGGTCAGGGCCACTGTCTGCATGGCGTCGTGGTTCCCGAGGGCCGTGCCCATGCTGACCGGCACCCCGGACCGGGGGTCGAGCTGGTGGAGCTCGTCGGCCGACAGCGCCTCGCCGGCCGATGCGGCGATGGCCAGACGTCCCGCCTCGGGTACCAGCAGGGCCACTCCCGGCACGGCGAAGACGGTCCGCACGGTGCCGACGATCGTCTTGAGCATCTCCCCGACGGATCGGTCCTCGACCAGCAGCTCGGACAGCTCGAAGATCCGGCGCGCCTCCACGGTTCGCCGCTGGGCCTCGCTACGCGCCGCATCCAGGTTGGAGACGACCCAGGTCATCGCCAGCATGACGATGGTGTAGACGGCCAGGGTGAGCCAGTCCTGGTGGTTGGCCACGCTGAACCGGTCGTAGGGAGGGATGAACCCGACGTCGTACACGACGAACCCGGCGACAACGCTTGCCGCGCCGGCTGTAAAGCCACCGATGATCACCCCGGCCACGACGGGGAGGACGAAGACCAGGGCGGCGACAGCGATGCCCAAATGGGCGCGCCAGGGCAGGAGGGCGCCGCCAAGCCCTACGGAGAGGGCGACGCCCACCGCCGAACCGATCAGACGTCTGTGCACCACACCATTCTCGTACGAATTCCGGCCTGCGGGCCCGGGGCCTGACCTTGTTGAGGTTTTATTCAGGGTCTGCGGCCACACTTAAGACTCTGTTAAGAGGGATCGGCAGACACTCGATCCATGGCAGATTTCCTCGCAGTGCTCGGCATCATCGGATTCGTCCTGGTGATGCTCGGACTCATCTGGGCCTTGGACCGGGTATGACCTGGACCCAAGGCGTCCTTCTCGGCGTGGCCGTCCTGATGTTCCTCTATCTGGGCTACGCCATGTTCAAGCCAGAGAAGTTCTAGATGGGATTCGCCTGGACCCTCATCGTCCTGGTCATCGCCCTGGCCATCACCTGGCGGTACCTGGGTTCCTACATGGCCGCCGTCTTCGACGGTCGGGTGCACTTCCTCGCCTGGGCCGAGCGACCGGTCTACCGGGCCCTCGGCACCGGTCCCGAGCAGGAGCAGAACTGGAAGCGCTACGCCGCCTCCATGGTCATCTTCTCGGCGGTGGCGATGGGGGTCACCTACCTGCTCATCCGGATCCAGGGGTCGCTGCCGCTCAACCCGCAGCACTTCACCGCGGTGGGTCCCGCGCTCAGCTTCAATACCGCTTCTTCCTTCGTGACCAACACCAACTGGCAGAACTACGGCGGCGAGACGACCATGTCGTACTTCAGCCAGATCGGTGCCCTGACCTTCGAGCAGTTCGTGAGCCCAGCAATTGGCATCGCCGTCGCCATCGGCATGGTCCGGGGATTCTCGCGGCGCAACTCCCCGACTATCGGGAACTTCTGGGTGGACATGACCCGGGCCCTGCTCTACATCTTCTTCCCCATCGCCTTCGTCTTCGGGATCATCATCGTCGGCCAGGGTGCGGTACAGACGTTTGCCGGCACCATCAGCATCCACGACGCCATCAACGGAGTGACCCAGACCATCGCCCGCGGCCCGATCGGCTCCATGCAGTCGATCATGCAGCTGGGCAATAACGGCGGCGGGTTCCTCAACGCCAACCAGGCCACGCCCTTCGAGAGCCCGACTGGCTTCACCAGCTGGCTGGACATATACCTGCTGCTGGCCGTTCCCTTTGCCCTCACCTACACCTTCGGGAAGATGGTGGGCAGCGTCCGCCACGGCGCCGCCCTGGTGGCTGCCATGGTGATCATCTTCGCTGTGTGGGTGGGCTACACCAGCTACGCCGAGCACGGCCAGAATCCCGCCGTAGCGGCCGCCGGGGTGCACTCGACGGTCGGGAACACCGAGGGCAAGGAGGTACGTTTCGGCGACACCACCAGCGCCTTGTTCGGAGTGGCATCGACCAATACCTCGACTGGTTCGGCCTCCTCCTCCTACGACCAGTTCACCCCCATCGGCGGTCTGGGGCTGATGAGCGGCATGATGCTCGGCGAGGTGACGCCGGGAGGCACCGGGAGCGGTCTCTACACCATCCTCATCTACGCCATCATCGCCGTGTTCATCGGGGGGTTGATGATCGGGCGAACGCCGGAGTACCTGGGCAAGAAGATCCAGGCCAGGGAGGTCAAACTCGCCGGACTCGGTGCTCTGGTCATGCCCATCATCGTCCTCATCCTCACCGCCATTGCCGTGTCAATCCACGCCGGGCGGGCAGGCCCCCTCAACTCGGGTCCCCACGGATTCTCAGAGATCCTCTATGGCCTGACCTCGCAGGGGAACAACAACGGCTCGGCGTTCGATGGCCTGACCGGCAACACCACATTCTACAACGTGATCGGCGCCGTCGACATGCTGATCGGCAGAGTCGGCATCATGATCCCGGCCCTGGCCCTTGGGGGATCGTTGGCCGCCAAGAATGTGGTACCTGAGTCCCTCGGGACGTTCCGCACCGACAACGGAATGTTCGTCGGCCTCACAATCGGAGTCATCGTGATCATCGGTGGTCTTACTTTCTTCCCCGCCCTCGCCCTCGGCCCGATCGTCGAGCAGTTCAGCCACGGGATGTTCTTCTGATGACGATGACCGCTACGCAACCCGACCCGGCCACGCCGGGAGCACAGGCTCATGGAGTGGCTGAGGCCCGAGGTCTCTTCGATGGTCCGATCCTGCGTCAAGCATTGATCGACTCTTTCAAGAAGCTGAACCCAGCACAACAGATCCGCAATCCGGTCATGTTCGTGGTGTTGGTGGGCACGGTCATCACCTTCATCGAGGCCATCGCCCATCCCAGCACGTTCACCTGGTCGATCACTATCTGGCTGTTTCTGACGGTCATCTTTGCCAATTTCGCCGAGGCCATGGCCGAGGGAAGGGGCAAGGCTCAGGCCGACACGCTGCGACGGATGCGCTCGGAGACCGAGGCACGGCGTCTCCTTCCCGACGGCACCGAGGAGATGGTACCGGCGGCATCGCTGGCCAAGGGGGACACGGTGGTTTGTGAGGCTGGCGACCTCATCCCGTCTGACGGTGAGATCACCGACGGCATCGCCTCAGTCGATGAGTCGGCGATCACCGGCGAGTCGGCCCCGGTCATCCGCGAGTCGGGGGGCGACCGATCGGCGGTCACCGGCGGGACCAAGGTCCTTTCCGACCGGATCGTGGTGCGCATCACCGCCGAGCGCGGCCAGACCTTCCTCGACCGGATGATCACCCTGGTGGAAGGGGCCAACCGCCAGAAGACTCCGAACGAGATCGCCCTTACCATCCTTCTTGCTGTACTCACCATCGTCTTTATCCCGGTAGTGGTCTCGCTCCAGGCATTCGGCCACTACGCCGGAGCTTCGGTCTCTGTCGTCATCCTCATCTCGCTGCTGGTCTGCCTGATCCCGACGACCATCGGCGCTTTGCTCTCGGCCATCGGCATCGCCGGCATGGACCGCCTGGTGCAGCGCAACGTGTTGGCCATGAGTGGGAGGGCGGTCGAGGCAGCTGGTGACGTGCAGACGCTCCTCCTGGACAAGACCGGGACCATCACTCTGGGCAACCGGATGGCGTCAGATTTCTATCCCGTCGGTGGACGCCACGAGCAGGACGTGGCCGATGCTGCGCAACTGGCTTCATTGGCCGACGAGACCCCCGAGGGGCGCTCGATCGTAGTGCTGGCCAAAGAGCGCTTTAATATCCGTGAGCGAGACCTCGAAGGCGAGCACGCCTTCGTGCCCTTCACCGCTCAGACCCGCATGTCCGGCCTCGACCTGGACCAGCGCCAGATCCGCAAGGGGGCCGCGGAATCGGTCAAGCGTTGGGTGACAGAGCAAGGGGGAAGTGTCCCCACCGACCTCGACGCCATCGTCGAGCGCGTCTCGCGTGCCGGGTCGACACCGCTGGTCGTGGCCGACGGTCGGGACATCCTCGGGGTCATCGAGCTCAAGGACGTGGTCAAGCAGGGCATCCGGGAGAAGTTCGACGAGATGCGCCAGATGGGCATCCGCACGGTCATGATCACCGGTGACAATCCCTTGACGGCGGCGGCTATCGCCCAGGAGGCGGGCGTCGACGACTTCCTGGCCGAGGCCACTCCCGAGGCGAAGATGGCGCTGATCAAGTCCGAGCAGGAGGGCGGAAAGTTGATCGCCATGACCGGCGACGGGACCAACGATGCACCTGCCCTGGCCCAGGCGGATGTCGGCGTGGCCATGAACACCGGCACCACCGCAGCAAAGGAGGCCGGCAACATGGTCGACCTCGACTCCAACCCGACCAAGCTCATCGACGTGGTCGAGATCGGCAAGCAGCTCCTCATCACCCGGGGGTCGCTCACCACCTTTTCCATCGCCAACGACGTGGCCAAGTACTTCGCGATCATCCCGGCCCTGTTCATCGCCACCTACCCGCAGCTCGAGCCGCTCAACATCATGAAGCTGCACAGCCCGCAGAGCGCTGTGCTCTCGGCGATCATCTTCAACGCGCTGGTGATCGTGGCTCTGATCCCACTTGCTCTTCGTGGAGTCAAATTCCGTGCGGCCGGCTCCCAGGCCATTCTGCGCCGGAATGTCTTCATCTACGGCGTGGGCGGGATCATCGCTCCTTTCATCTTCATCAAGCTCATCGATCTCATCCTCGTCGCGCTTCACGCCTACTGATGGAGACTCCCTGATGCTCGTCCATATCCGCCGCTCAGTCGTTCTGGCAATCATCGTGCTGGTCCTGACCTTCGCCTATACCTATATCGCCACCGGTGTCGACCAGGTGCTGTTCAAGCACCAGGCCGACGGGTCGATCACCCCGAACGGGTCGACTCTGATCGGGCAGAATTGGTCCATCGCGAAATGCCCCGGTCACCCGCTCGGGAGCTGCGTGTTCCAGGGCCGCCCGGATGCCCTCGGCCCCTACGCCAGCACGAAGTTCAATCCCAACCTGCACCCCGGAGACGACCCTCTGTACACCAACGGCCTGACGCAGAGCACCACGGTGGCCTGTTCTTTTCCGACGGTGTCTTCAAAGCCGATCAACGACATCCCCGGCGAATCGGGTGGGACGAGTTTCGGCCCACGGTCCAAAGAGTTGCTGACCTATACCGAGTGCCTGGTGGGCTACTGGCACGCCCGGGGCGTGAACCCCACTCCTGATCTGGTGACCACCTCAGGGAGCGGCTATGACCCTGACATCAGCGCCGCCGATGCCACCGCTGAGATCCCGATGGTGTCCGGAGCCACTGGCATCTCCCCGTCGGCGTTGCGGGCCCTCATCGCCAGCCAGAACCACGGCGCCCAATTCGGATTCCTCGGCAGCAGCTACATCAATGTCCTGCAGCTGAACGAGGCACTGGTCAAGCTGCGCTGAGCGAACACGGTTCCCGCCGTGCTCCCCCCGGGTGCTCCAGCCAGGCAGGCGCAGGGACTCGTTCGCCCGTCCAGTGATCTGATCAGTTCGGCCCGTTGTCCTCGGGGTGCCGGGTGAGAGTGACCTTCACCAGCGGTGGACCACCATGAGCGGGATGCCGCACCAACCGGTCGAAGGCATCGGTGCCACCGACCGCTCGTCGGACACCGGAGTGGTGAGCGCTCCGGGCCGCTTCCGGATCTATCTGGGCGCGGCCCCGGGAGTGGGCAAGACCTACGCCATGCTCGGCGAAGGGAGCCGGCGCCATGAGCGTGGCGCCGATGTCGTGATCGGGTTCGTCGAATGTCATGGGCGCCGGCGGACCGAGGCGCTGATGGAGGACCTCGAGGTGGTCCGCCCGCAGGTGACGGAGTACCGCGGGTCTCGTTTCGAGGAGATGGACCTCGACGCCGTCCTCGAACGCCATCCCCAGGTGGTCCTCGTCGACGAGCTGGCCCACACCAACGTCCCCGGCTCGGGCCCCCACGAGAAGCGGTGGCAGGACGTGGTGGAGATCCTCGACGCGGGGATCGAGGTCATCACCACCGTCAACATCCAGCATTTGGAGAGCATCGCCGACGCGGTGGAGCGGATCATCGAGGTGCAGATCCGTGAGCGGGTCCCCGACTGGCTCATGAGGAAAGCCGACCAGATCGAGCTGGTGGATTCGTCGCCCGAGCAGCTGCGGCGACGAATGATGCACGGCAACATCTATCCCTCCGAGCGGGTGCCCCAGGCGCTTGCCCACTACTTCCGTACCGACAACCTGACCGCCTTGCGAGAGCTGGCCCTCCGCTTCCTTGCCGACGAGACCGAGGAGCAACTTCTGGAGTATCTCCGGCATCAGGGCAAGGGCTCCGTTTGGGAGACCCACGAGCGAATCCTGGTGGGGGTAACCACCGCACCGGGCACCGATGCCATCGTTCGCAGGGCGGCGAGGATGGCCTCGCGGATCAAGGCTGACCTCCAAGCACTGCACGTCCTGTCCAGCAGGGGATCCGGGCAGTTTCCCGACGACGAACTGATCGCGTTGCGACAGCTGGTCGCCGATGTCGGTGCCGAGTGGACCGAGGTCCGGCGGGACGATCCGGCCCAAGCTCTCATCGACTTCGCCCGCACCCACCATGTAACGCAGATCGTGGTCGGGTCGAGCGCTCGTAGCCGGTGGCAGGAGCTGATGGGCGGGGGCTCGATCGTGAGAAAGATCGCTCGTCTGGCCGCGCCGGCCTCTATCGACGTCCATATCATCGCTCGGAGGGATGCGTCTCTCGATTCCGGCATGGTGGTGGAGGCGGCCGATGAGTCATAGCCGGTGAACGGATCGTCGGACGATCCGAACGACTCAACAGGTGTCGGTGGCCGCGATCGTGAGTTGGCTCACTTTCCACGTTTTGTCCATCTTCACCAGGTCCGCCGTCGTGGCGTGGCGACCACCGGGGGTGTTCTTGGCCCGTTTTCCGTCGGTGGTGTACTCGATCCAGCGGGTGTCGTCGAAGCAATCGGCGACGATCGCGTGGGTCGGGTCCGTGCTCGGTGACAGCGACGTGATCACGGGATGATGGACCGTCACCCCTCTGGTGACGATGTCGTGAAGCTGATCGCTTGCCAGTCCCTGCACCAGGAGGGTGAGCGCATCGCCGGTGGCGTGTTGGCCCAGGAGCGGCGATTGGAAGTCGGACGTCTCTGCCGCGGTCACCAGGTCGGCCCATATGGTCCGGAGTCGGCAATCACCTCGCTGGAGACGGCGGCCGTGGTCTGGGCGGTGGACGTCGCTGGGGCGGTAGCCGTCGTGCCTGGACTGGCGATGGGCGAAGTAGTTGCAGATCCGCCTCCGCAGGCGCCGAGGGCGAGGGCAGCGGAGACAGCCACCACTGCGGCCAGTGTGAACCTCGCACCGCTGGCCAGCCATCGGGCCAGCCATCGGGCGGGGAGCGGGGGCGGACTGCTCATGGGCGGTGTCGGTACGCTCGGCTCGATCGGACGTCGACCGCTACCGGGGCGTGTGGCCGGTGCCGACAGAATGGCCGTCATCCTCGATCACCGTCATGTCCGCCCTATCCAATGTCTCGTAGTCGCCGCTTCCCACGACGCGTCGGCACAGCCCGACCCCACCGACTATCGCTGCGAAGAAGGCCACAATGGCTGCGAGGTAGAACACGTCGAGCCATGCGGACCTCACGGCTCGGGTTGCTCGGGACTTGAGCCCGGGTGCGGTGCACCCGCGCTGGCCAGACCGCTCGGTGAGTCTTCGGCGGCGAGTGCCACACCTACCTGATCGGCGATAGCCACCGCCACCAGGAGCCGATCGTGTGAGACGGGCCTTCCGGGCGTGGGCGTGAGGAGGAAGTGTCCGAGCAGCCAGCCGCCGCTTCTCACCGGGAGGTCCACATTGCGGGGCAGGCCGAGGTCGTCGGTCGACCATGTCTCCTTGCCCACCGTGACATGGCCGTCGGGTGTCACCCGAGCAGCGACCCCTTCGGTTCCGTGGGCAGTGAAGCGGCAGTCGCGCAAGAAGAGGAGGTCGATGAGCTCGCTGGCGGCGGCGGCCACCACCACCTGGGGATCCTTGCCAGTGGCGGCCAGCTCGGTGACGGAATGGAGGAGCGCCATCTGGTGCCGGCTCTGCCAGGCCGCGTCACGGTGATGGCGGCCGCGGGCGGCCAGCTCGCCTACGGCCAGTCCCACTACCAGCAACAGGATCTCGGTGATCAGGTCGGAGTGGCGGGTGATCCGGAACGACTGGTACGGGCGGGTCAGGAAGAAGTCGAAGGAGAGGGCCGAGACGAGCGCAGCGGTGGCCGCGGCCATCCGGCGTCCGGTGCTGGCCACCGCCACGATGATCACGACGAGAAACAGCGCGTTGTCGGCGGTGTCGAGCTGTGACCGCCACGGGATCAGGGCCGCGGCGGTGACGATGGGCGCGGCAATCGCCGCCAGCATGATCCAGGTGTCGGCGCTGACGACAGGCTGGCGGGCCGTGGCGGATGGCCGAGTGGCCACGCTTGACTGCTGGTGCCATTTCTCGGGCCTGGTCACCGTACCCATGAGACCACTCTGGCACGGTGAGCACGGACTAAGTAGGGTATTTTCGCCCTTTGCACTGGTGGGACCGAAAATTTCACGGGTCTGTTACGCGTTCAGACGTTTCGGTGCTACGAAGACCGTGTGGACAAGGCGCTGTGGGTCATCCCGACCGACCGAGAGCCGTGAGGACCGTGCCCGCACCGGTCGGGGACGAGCGCCCCATCGTCATGGTCACGGTGACCAGTGACGCCGGCTATCGGGGGGAGATCCGGGCCGGGCGCCACCGTTTGGTTGTCGACGAGGACACCGGGGTGGGGGGCAGGGACGAGGGTCCGAATCCCTACCAGCTGATCCTGGCCGGTCTCGTCCAGTGCACCGCAGCCACGCTGCGGATGTACGCCGACCGCAAGGGTTGGGGACTCGGGACCATCACGGTGCGGGCCCGGCTGCTCCGTTCGGGGGACGGCGCCACCAGAAGTGATCGCATTGAGCGGACCATCAGCATCGCCGAGGGGATCTCCGACGAGCAGAGGCACCGCCTCGGCGTGATCGCCGATCGGACACCGGTCACCCGCACCCTGCGCCAGGGACTGCCGATCGACACGACAATCTGATCCACATGACCGCCTGCCCGACCCTCGTCACCGATCGCCTGATCCTCCGTCCTCTGGAAGAACCCGACCTCGACGCCTACACCGAGGTCTTGATGACACCCGAGGTGCGCCGCTCCCTCCACCTGCCCGCCACCTTCTCTCGCGGTGACGCCTGGGCGGGAATGGCCCAATGGCGGGGTCAGTGGGAACTCCGCGGCTCCGGACAGTGGGCGGTCGAGGAGCGGTCGAGCGGTCGGTTCGTCGGCCGGGCCGGGCTGCACCGTCCCGAGATTCCCGACTGGCCCGGTCTCGAGGTCGGATGGGTCTTCCATCCAGCCCACTGGGGGAAGGGGTACGCCACCGAGGCCGGCGCCAGTGCCATCGCCTATGCCTTCGAGGTCATCGGGGCCGGCGAGGTGTTCAGCATCATCCTCCCCGAGAACGAACGGTCACAGGCGGTGGCCCGCCGACTGGGCCTGACCCTCATCGAGGAGCGGGTGCTGTCCAGCCTTCCCGAATCGCCCCACGGCATCTGGCGGCTCGGGCGCGATCAGTGGGTGTGGGCGCCATCCCCCGGAGGTGGGGCCGACGGACCGCTGTGAGCCCCAGGCGCACCCGGTGGGGTGTCAGCGCAGATTGGCGTCAGCGCAGATTGAGGCCGCCGTCGACCAACACCACCTCGCCGGTGACATAGGCGGACCGGGCCAGACCGAGGATCACCTCGGCCACGTCCTCAGGAGTGGCCGTCCGTTGCAGCGGGGCCTGGGCGGTCACGAACTGGCGGGGAAGGTCCCAGTCCGCGGTCCACGGCGTGTCGACGAGCCCGGGGGCCACCGCGTTGACCCGGATGTCGGGACCGAGCACGTTGGCCAGCAGTCGGGTCATGTGGCTCACGGCCGCCTTCGAACAGGCATAGGGGATTGAACTGCCGGTGGGGCGGTCGCCGGCTACGGAGGAGACGTTGACCACCTGGCCGGCGCCGGCGGACCGGAGATGGGGTACCGCGGCCACGGTGAGCTGCCAGGTACCGATGACGTTGACATCGAAGATGCGGCGCCAGACATCGGGTGACGCCGCCTCGAGGTCGCCGTGGGGGATCACTTGCGTGGTCCCGGCATTGTTGACGAGGACGTCGAGCCGGCCGAACCGGGCCACCACCTCTTCGATCAGGTGCCGAGCCTGACCTTCGTCGGCCACGTCGGCCTGGATGTAGCCGGCGTCGGGGAGCTCGGCGGCCATGGCCTCCCCGGCTTGGGTGGATCTCGAGGAGTTGATGACCACCGATGCCCCCGACGCCGCGAACAGGCGCGCCGTGGCGGCACCGATCCCGGACGAGGAACCGGTGACCAGCACGGTCTGCCCCCGAAATGCGTCATCGCGGATCGTAGGAAACGAGGAGTGCGTGTCGGGCATGAGCCGATTGTAGGACCGGCCGTGATCTAGGTTTCCTCCGTGCGATTGGTGAGCATGTTCGACGGCATCGTGCGGACCGGGTTGGTGGTCGACGACGAGGTCGTCGATCTGACCGATCCGGCGATCGGGTTGCCCGGCGACATGGTGGCGCTGCTCGCCCTTGGCGCCGACGTTGGGGATGCCCTGGCCACGGCGCCGTCCACCCGGGCCCGGCGGGTGGCCCTGGGCGCTGCGTCCCTGATGGCACCGGTGCCCCGACCCCCCTGCTTTCTGGGCATTGCCCGCAACTACGCCGCCCATATTGACGAGTTGGGACATGAGCGCCCGCAGTTCCAGACCTGGTTCTCCAAGCAACCGAGCTGCGTGATCGGTCCCGGCGCTCCCATCGAGGTGCCACGGGTCTCCTCCTCTGTCGACTACGAGGGCGAGCTGGGGATGGTGATCGGTCGCCGTTGTCGGCACGTTCCCGCCGATCGGGCCCTCGAGGTGGTCGCCGGCTACACGGTGGTCAACGACGTGAGCGTGCGGGACTGGCAGTGGCGCACCCCCACCATGATGATGGGCAAGGGGTTCGACACCCATGGTCCCACCGGGCCGTGGATCGTCACCGGCGACGAGGTCGACGACCCCCAGGACCGAGCGGTGCGGACGTGGGTCAACGACGAGCTCCGCCAGGACGGGACCACCGCCGACATGATCTTCACCTGCGCCCAGATGATCGAACACTTGTCGGCTGCGTTCACCCTCGAGGTCGGCATGCTCATCACCACCGGCACGCCGGCCGGCGTCGCCGCCGGGCAGGACCCGCCACCGTGGCTGTCCGGCGGCGACACGGTGACCGTGTCCATCGAAGGGATCGGGGAGCTCACCAACCCGGTGATCGACGAGCCCGGCCCTGATGGTCGCATGTCGGAAGCAGGTTAGGCATGGCCGAAGACGATGCCGGGTCGGTTCGGATCACCTCCTCGCTCCGCATCCCGATGTCCGAGTTGCAGCTCCGGTTCAGCCGCAGTTCGGGTCCAGGTGGTCAGCATGCCAACAAGGTGAGCACCCGGGTCGAGCTCCGATTCGACGTGGCCCGATCCCCGTCGTTGGGGCCGCGGCAGCGCAGCCGGTTGATCGACCGTCTCGGTCCGGAGGTACGGATCGTGGCTGACGACGAGCGATCCCAGGTCCGCAACCGGCAACTGGCCGTGGAGCGATTCCGCGCCCGGATGGCCGACGCTCTCCGGGTGGAAACGCCGAGGCGGCCCACGCGGCCCTCACGGGCGGCAAAGGAGCGACGTCTGACGGACAAGCACCAGCGTTCGGAACGCAAGCGCAATCGTCGTCTGGATCCCGACGAGTGATCACCGGTCGGTCGCGCCAGGACACTTCCATTTCGACCAGCCGCCGGCCGTGTCCTGTCAACCAGTGGTGTCAACCAGTCTTGCGCTCGGACTGGATGCCCGGACTCCATACAT
>Ga0182018_10000275_pt1 | contig 68176 bp, 58 predicted proteins | sample 812P2MmetaG_FD_120490 | JGI IMG/M metagenome (GOLD analysis project Ga0182018, IMG submission 120490) | Permafrost microbial communities from Stordalen Mire, Sweden - 812P2M metaG | ecosystem: Environmental > Terrestrial > Soil > Wetlands > Permafrost | place: Sweden: Stordalen | collected... | reverse complement strand
TCTCGGTATTAAATTGGACAAGGCACGAAATAAAAAAAATGCGGCGATGATTTCCACAAATGCAAGTGTGGTCAAAGTGCGCGTCATTCGCACAAACGAAGAACTGATGATTGCGCGCTCGGTGCGCCGCATTCTCGAACCCAACGCGATGAACAAAAAGGATTGAATCATGAAAACCAACACACTCACGCCGGAACTGCTCCATAACATGGACGCCTACTGGCGTGCCGCCAACTATCTGTCGGTCGGCCAGATTTATCTTTACGACAATCCATTGCTGAAGCGGCCACTGACGCTCGCAGATGTGAAGCACATGCTGTTGGGGCACTGGGGCACGACACCTGGGCAGAACTTCATTTACACACATTTGAACCGGGTCATCAAAAAATACAACCTTGACATGATCTATGTCTCCGGTCCCGGCCACGGCGGACCGGCGGTCGTGGGCAACACTTATCTCGAAGGAACTTACAGCGACGTTTACCCCAACATCAGCCAGGATGAAGCCGGGCTGAGGAAACTCTTTATTCAATTTTCATTTCCCGGAGGAATTCCCAGCCATGCTTCACCAGAAACACCTGGTTCCATTCACGAAGGTGGCGAGTTGGGCTATTCGCTCAGCCATTCGTTTGGAGCAGTGTTCGATAATCCTGATTTATTTGTAGCCTGCGTGGTCGGCGATGGCGAGGCAGAAACCGGGCCACTGGCCACCGCGTGGCATTCCAATAAGTTTCTTAATCCGGCCACCGACGGCGTAGTGCTGCCGATCCTGCATCTCAATGGATACAAGATTTCTAACCCAACGCTGCTTGCGCGCATCACTCACGAGGAATTAGAACAGTTGCTCCGTGGCTATGGCTGGACGCCTTACTTCGTCGAAGGTCACGAGCCGGCGCTGATGCACGAGGCCATGGCGGCGACACTCGACGAAGCCGTGGAGCAAATTAAAAAAATCCAGAACGATGCCCGCATCCACGGCAACCTTACGCGCCCGCGCTGGCCGATGATCATCCTCAATTCACCCAAGGGCTGGACGGGGCCGAAGGTCGTAGATGGACTGCAAATGGAAGGCACATTCCGCGCGCATCAGGTGCCGCTCTCCGACCCGGCCACTAAGCCCGAACATCTCAAGCTGTTGGAAGACTGGCTGCGGAGCTACCGGCCGGAGGAATTTTTTGATGAGAAAGGCCGCTTGAAACCGGAACTGGCCGAACTCGCGCCCAAGGGTAACCGACGCATGGGCGCGAATCCCCATGCTAACGGTGGCATCTTGCTTCGCGACTTGCAGATGCCGGATTTCCACGACTATGCAGTTGATTTGACCATGCCGGGCATTCGTGGCATCGGCGACACGCATGTGCTGGGAAAATTTCTGCGCGACGTGACGAAGTTGAACCAAGCACAGCGAAACTTTCGCGTTTTTGGCCCGGATGAAACCCTCTCGAACGGATTGGAAGCCGTCTTTGAAGTGACCAAACGTCAATGGGACGCCGCGACCGTGCCGAACGACGAATTTCTCGCGCCCACCGGGCGTGTGATGGAAATGTTAAGCGAGCATCAATGCGAAGGCTGGCTCGAAGGTTACCTGCTCACCGGTCGCCATGGACTCTTCAATTGCTACGAGGCTTTCATTCACATCGTTGATTCCATGTTCAACCAGCACACGAAGTGGTTGAAGGTCACGTCCCATTTGCCTTGGCGGCGAAAAATCGCCTCGCTGAACTATCTGCTCGCCTCACACGTCTGGCGGCAGGATCATAACGGCTTCACGCATCAAGACCCCGGTTTTCTTGACCATGTCGTGAACAAGAAGGCGTCCGTCGTACGCGTCTATCTGCCGCCCGATGCGAACTGCTTGCTCTCGGTGATGGATCATTGCCTGCGCAGCCGCCATTACGTCAACGTCGTCATTGCAGGCAAACATCCCGCGCCGCAATGGTTAACCATGGATGCTGCCGTCGCGCATTGCACCGAAGGCATCGGCATCTGGCAATGGGCCAGTAATGATCAAGATGCCGAACCCGACGTGGTCATGGCTTGTTGCGGCGACGTGCCTACTCTGGAAATGCTCGCTGCCGTCTCGATTCTGCGGCAACATCTGCCCGAACTAAAGATTCGCGTGATCAACGTCGTTGACCTCATGCGCCTACAGCCAAAAAGCGAGCATCCGCATGGATTGAGCGAGGTGGATTTCGACATGCTCTTCACCAAGGACAAACCGATCATCTTTGCCTTCCATGCCTACCCATGGTTGATCCACCGATTGACCTACCGCCGCACCAATCACAAGAATTTGCACGTTCGTGGCTATAAGGAAGAAGGTTCCATCACCACCTCATTCGACATGACCGTGCTCAATGAACTTGACCGCTTCCACCTCGTGATGGATACGATTGACCGCCTGCCGCAGACCGGAACCAAAGGCACCTATCTTAAGCAGCAACTTCAGGACAAGCTGATTGAGCATAAGCATTACATCTATAAACACGGCGAGGATATGCCGGAAATTAAGAATTGGAAATGGATGGAACTGAAAAAACAGGAAACCCATGAATGAAACAAAACACCACGGCCATTCGCCCGATAATGTTCACCGCAGCCAGCCCAAATGCACCGGCATCAAATTGCGAACGATTGCAGGCGTTCCCGACGTGGACAAGATTTGCACGTCACACGTTGAGCGCCTCAATTTGACCGTCAGGACGTTTAACAGACGTTTCACCCGCCTTTGTGTCGGATGGTCTCGCAAACTGCAAAATCACCGCAATTCCGTGGCCTTATTCGTAGTCGCCTACAACTTCTGCAAGCGTCATCAAACGCTCGGTTGCACGCCAGCAGTCGGCGCGCGTCTCACAGACCATACTTGGACGATTGAAGAACTCATTGCCAAGCTGTCAGCAACAACTTGACAGACACGACCAAAAACCGCGCAAGCCGCTGATTGGATTTTACTCTCCACATACCAGATATTGCCGGATAATTCCCGCGCCAGTGAATTCTCCAATCATATTCGCAAAGCAATTCTTCGTGCGCGAAATCATAGAGGCAAAACCCTGGAGCCGGGCGGCGGGTGCAATCTGGAGCGCAGCCGGATGAGGCGAGCAATAGATTGACGCGACGACCGGCGACATATAGTCGGCCTCGGATTTTCGCGCACACGTCTTCAACGCGGATGCGGACTGTCTGCGGATAATCCGCGCTCGTTGCCGTTGCCTGTTCGTGGACTGTCCATTGCGCGGCGGCGTTTGCGGACTGACTGTGACTGCGGACTGTTCACGGCCACGGCCAATCCATGTTCGTGGACTGCCCGTTTCTTATCCGCGACTGCGAAGAATTACGCGGCTTTGGCGCGGCTTCTCCGCGCACCCCAAGTCCTAATGAAAATTAGGGGTAAAGCGTATGGAAGATTAAACAGCTTCCCGTCGGGCTAATGCTCCAATGTCGCAGCCGGATCGCACGATGAATTTAGTGTCGCAAAGACACCTTTGCCGCGTCGTCTTCTGGCAAAGTGATAGCTGTGAACATATCTGGCGAAATTATTTTTGCATGAGCAGCGAGACAAAAGATTCTGTGAGTGGCAGTCCGCTTCGCATGACCGCCGTGCGCGGCATTTTGCCGGTTTGGGTGGGAACGCCGAAATGCGGGCGTGAATTTTTTCCATTGACATATTTAGTGAACGCTAATAATATCACTAGCGACGTTTATGACAGGTTTAGAAATTAGATCAATTCGGCAGTTGTTGGGGCTGAACCAAGCCCAGTTCGCCCAGCTTGTGGGTGTCCATGCCATTACCGTCAGCAAGTGGGAAAGCGGAATTACTTCGCCCACTGACTATCAAGTGGCGTTTTTAAGCCAATATCGAATGGCAGCAAAAAACAAACAAGTCCGCGACGAATTGAAAAACGTGTTAATAGCGGCGGGCGTCATTGCGGCGGTCATTTTGCTTCTTAATGCGTCAAAGAAATGAATCCATCCGTTGAAATGCCCAATGGCGAGCGGCTTCTGCGAATCAAAGAAGTCGCCGAGTTCCTGCGAATGTCAGACAAAACCGTCCGGCGCATGATTGACGCCGGACAATTGGCGTCCGTGAAGATTCGGGGATTGCGATTGATTCGCTGGAGCGATCTGCAAAAAATGTTGCAACCTTCAACTCAATAATATGCTGCGTTACGTTTTCAAACCCAAAGGCAGCCGCGTGTTTCGCGGGCGGTATCGGATCGGAAATGACCCGAAAATTTTCGACGTGCCGTTGCACACGGATAAGCGGCACGTCGCGGAAGCCGAATTGCGACAGGCCGTAAAAGAGTTGGAAGAAGAAAAACTCGGTTTGATCAAACCGCGAGCGTTGCGGGATGCCACACGCCGCCCGCTTTCCGAACATCTGGCGGATTTCATTGCGGACATCACCGCGCGCGGGCGTTGCAAAAATCACCTCTCACACACGAAGAGTCGGTTGCAACGGCTTTTTGCTGAATGCAATTGGAATTTCATCCACGATATTTCGGCGGACGGTTTTATCAAATGGCGAACACGGCAGACTTTTTCCCCAAAGACGGCCAATGAATATCTTGGACACGCCAACGCGCTTTTCAATTGGATGGAACGCAACGAGCGCTTGGAGCGCAACCCGCTTAAAAGTGTCGGCAAATCCGAAACGCGCGGCAAAGAGCGTTATGTGCGCCGTGCGTTGACGCAAACTGAATTGGCAACGCTGATTCAAAGCAGCGGGAAACGTGCGTTGCCGTATATGCTCGCGGCCTACACCGGCCTGCGCCGTGGAGAAATCAAGCAACTGGTTTGGGATGATGTGCATTTGGATGAAAAGCGCCCTTATATTCTGGCGCGGGCGTCCACGACGAAAAACAAAAAAACCGCCACTTTGCCGCTAGTGCCGCAACTTGCGCAAATGCTCAAAGACTGGCGTGAGCAGCAGCACACACTTGCGGGGACAGTGTTCAAGCGTAGCGTGCCGACAGCGGTAACACATTTGAAAGATTTGGCGGCTTGCGGGATCAATGGCGTGGATGAAAATGGCCGTCATTTGGATTTCCATGCGCTGCGGCACACGTTCGCCACGATGCTGGCCAATGCAGGAATTTCGCCGCGCGTGGCGATGGAATTGATGCGGCACAGTGACATGAGGCTCACTGCCAAGACTTACACGGACGCGATGACCCTGCCGTTGTTTGGCGAACTGGAAAAATTAACCCCCTTGCTGCCTTCACTGATAGCTTCACTAAATTGTGAAAAACCGGGTCTTGAAGGGGACATTTTTGACCAAACGGAGTTGCAAAAAAAAATTGCGGATTGTGTCTTAACTGACGATGGGAGAACGGTTTTGACCGAACTTGTCCCAAGGCTCGAAAATTTTGAAGTGGCGGAGAGAGGGGGATTCGAACCCCCGATACGGCTTTTGGCCGTATAACGGTTTAGCAAACCATCGCCTTCAGCCACTCGGCCATCTCTCCACAGTTGTTATTCAATGACTTGCAACGAATCTTTTTGATCCATTTGACAATTTGATACTGCAATCTGATACTGTTCGCATGAAAGAGAAGCAAACAGGGACAAATGCCGCCAAGTCTTCACTGTGGCAGCCGACGCACTATTCAAATTTGATCCGTTACATTCCATCGGACACATATTTTGCAAGAGTGCGCGTCAGTGGCAAGCTCATTCGCAAAAGCCTTCACACGGATATTATATCCGTGGCAAAATTACGGTTGGCGGATTTTGTAAAAGAGGAACGGGAAGCGGCGGCGTCCAATAACGATGGCAGCCGTGGACAAATGACCTTTGGCGATTGCGTTAAACTTTTTTTGGATCAAACCAATTCCAGCAACCTGCTAAAACCGAAATCAAAAATTTATCGCACGGAGGCCATTGACAGCATAAAAAAGTCATGGCCGGGAATTGAAACCCGCGACGTGCGGCAAATCAGCGTGACGCAATGCGAGACATGGGCGGCGAAATTGAGCGGCAATTATTCCCCGTCCCGCTATAACGGCGTCCTCGGTGTTTTCCGCAAGGTGTTTGAAGTCGCAATTGAATCCGGCGCACTCTACCGCAATCCGGCGCAAAAAATCAAACGCGCCAAAGTCCTGCTTCCACATCTTGATTTGCCGGACTTCGCACAATTTGAGTTGTTCGTAAAAGAAATTGAAAGTGCCAATGGACGGGATTCAAAAAAATGTGCTGACATGGTTCGCTTTCTGGCGTTTGGCGGCTTTCGCTTGTCGGAAGCGCGCAACATCACTTGGAATGATTGCGACTTCAAAAAAGATGAAATCGTGGTTCGCGGTGACATGGAGACCGGCACAAAAAATTGGAGCATCCGCCGTGTGCCGATGATTCCTGAAATGCGGCAATTTTTGGAACGGTTACAGAAACAAAATCCGGGGGAAAAAGACCGCCCGGTTTTGCCGATCAAAGAATGTTTGCAGGCCATGACGCGCGCGGCCAAAGTTATTGGCATGACGCGGATCACGCATCATCATTTGCGGCATTTATTCGCCACGCGCTGCATTGAAAGCGGCGTGGACATTCCGACTGTCTCGCGCTGGCTTGGACACCGTGACGGCGGCGCGCTCGCCATGCGGGTTTATGGACACTTGCGCCAGCAACATTCCGTCGCAATGGCGCAAAAAGTGCGTTTTTCAGAACCTGAAAAAACAAACGGAGTCACAAATGGAAAAAAACTCTGAAAAATTTCTGACAAAAGAGGTTTGGTGGTGGCGTAAAGATTGCAATAAACATCCGATTGATTTCAAGCCTAGCAACTCTCTTGCATTTAATTATGAACTTTTGCGCCGTGAAAAACGCGAACTGTGTCTGCAATCTTTTCCCGCCGTGTCGGGGTTATGTCGGCATTTGGCATCTGCGCTTGATGATACACCGCCGGAGCTAATGCCTTGCCGTGGCACTCACGACAAGGACGAGCCAGGCCGCAAGCACGCCGTAGCCCGGCGGACGCAGTAGTTTTTCCGATTGCGGCGGCTTTTCCGTGTGCTTCCGTTGGCGACGATCCCAAAAAATTGCGAGAAATAAAACCAAGACCGGCGCAAATGCCGCCAGCAAAACGGAAGCCATGCCCGAATCGAATTTCATCCTGTTTTTTTAAGTTTTAATAGGCTAGAAAGTTGAGTTTTGTAAATCGTCGGCAATGGCACGCTCTTTTTTAGAACTTTTGCCAGCTCGTGAACAAGTTGTTCCATTTCGCTTTTGCTGGCGGAATTATCTGGAAGACGATCCGCCGGGAATGGCGCACGACCTTGTCCCAGCAACCGCAGCACTGATCTTTGTCTTGGCTTCAGCACTCATCGTAAACTTCTTGGCATGTTTGACAATAACAATTTTTGCAGCGGGTTTAACGACAAAACCATAGCGGCGTTCCGTTTGGAGAATTAGCCAAAGGCGGTTCGCAGAACGGTTGCATCAGTTTTGCCGATTTTATGAAAAGCGAAACGAGGCAGTGGAAACTTGTGAGCCAGTCAGCAAGGTGAGCCTAAAAAAACTGATGGTTGATGGACGAGCCGCAAGTCTGGCTGGAATAAAACCCTCATTTTAAAAGGAGTTCAATTAATTAGCCGGGACGATTTTTTGAAATTCCGGCAGGTTGCGAATGAGATCGAAGCGTTGGTCGCTGCGGGCTGCGATGAGCAGATTATGCGCGGCGGAGTTGGTCAAAAGGCGTTTGGAACTCAAGTCAATGGATATTCGGAGATTTTTCAGGGCGTCGTCGGTTTTACCGATGATGGCTTCGAGCGCAGCGAGGTCGTAGCGCGCCTCGGGCTTGTCAGGATCAAGGGCGACCAGTTTTTCCAAAATAGTTTCGAGTTTGGGCAGATTGCCAAGCGCGGCACAGATTTGGGCCATGGCCAAAATATTTTCCGTCTGGACGGCTGGGTTGGCCAATTCCTGATCAAACAATTTGGACGCCTGACTGAAAAGCTCAAACGTGTGGTTGGTGCCCTGCATTTGTGAATAGAGATTTCCCAAGGCAAGGATGTTTTGGAAATTGGTCGGATGGGCGGCGGCTTCGGTTTGCAGTTTTTCCAATTGTTCCTGGAACTGGTTGCGGGTTGCCGACTGTTTTTTGAAATCCTGCAACTGCTTGATCAGGTCGCCGACCTGGGGATTGTACGGGTCAAGCTTGCTGCACGTCTGGGCGACAATCAGCGCGTCATCCAGCCGGTTGAACTGGAGCAGGAAATTGACGTAACGAAAGACCGCTTCCGGGCTATAGGGACAAAAAGCGAAGGCCTGCTTGAAGGCAAAATCAGTTTCCCGCACCAACGCCTGCAAATCGGCGTTGTTTTTCGGGGCATATTCGGGCGGGCAATCCCGGCCCAGCCGCCACGCATACATTCCGGCGATGGAACTGCGGAGTTTGGAAAAGGCCTTTTGGGCGTCGTCGTCGCGGATGAATTTCCGGTCGCCCTTGTAACCGGCGTAATTATTGCCGAGATAAACTTTTTGGGCAAAGTCGGCGATTTCCTTGACGCTCGTGTCGTAAGTGATCCAGTTGCCAATAAGCCGGTCTGAATATTTGCTCCAGAATTCATGGTCGTTCTTGAAAACATCACTGGACAAGGACTGAATTGGGTTGCGGTTGATCTTCATGATGATGCCCGACGGCGTTTCGTAAGGATACATCCAGTCCAGCGGGAAACTTTCCTCGACGTAAAAATCATTGATGGGGTTGTGGTCGAAAATGACCCTGCACAACAGGCCGTTGATATTCATCACCGCCACCTGGCCGGACACCTGCACGCGGCCATTGTCATTGTGAACATCTTCGCCGGGTTTGAGCTGGCCGAGTTGCTGGCGGTGGGCGACATCGTCCGTGTATTGTTGGAAGCAATTTTGTGAATCTTCGGCAGACGGGATGTAAATTTCATTGGGCGGATAAACACCTTCGGCGCGGCGGCGTGCTTCAATTTTTGCGCCCAATTTTGTGAACGGCACGTCGAGAACATGATAGGACGCCTCGGAAATGGCGCGGACGAAAGAACTGTTTTCGCCAAAAGGAATGCCCAAAACATATTTCAAAAATTCCCGGAAGAACGGCGGGTCCACCTGCTGGCTGCGGTTGTATTGAGCACGGAGGTAATCCAGATATGTTCCGTCGGCGAGTGCATTCTGCGTGATGAGATAAACGTCGCGACGGTCAAATTTTTGATCTTGCAACGGCTGATCTTTGTGCGGAATAAAACTTTCGCAAAAAATCATGTAGGTCGGGCAAAAGCGTCCGGGATCGGTGCCGCCAAAAAGAATCGTGTTGCGAGACATTTCGGGGTAAATGTCAAAGGGCGGCGTGAACATGTCGTGTCCGAACCAGTAGCCGAACCAGTGGTTGCGCTGCTCGCTTTTATACCAATGGGACAAACCCGACCAGACCGGCATGGTCGTGAGCAGGCAGAGCAGAATCAAAACCGGCCCGCGCTGGCGATAGGCCAGCAGGGCACAAATGAAAATGATGGGAACTGCCACCAAAATAAGATTGGCGAAGACCGGCAGTCCGTATTGATCCTTGTCGAACGCCTGTTTAATCCAGTGTGGCAGTTCAGAAAGACTGATTTGTCCGGCAGGACCGAAATAAAGTTTACCCGTTGCAACCACGAGGCAATACAAGGCCAACACCACGGCAATGCCGCCACTCAACAATCCCCAGCGTCGGAATTTTTCATAATGCGTGGCCATGTAAGCCGCCATCAATGCCAGCCCGTAGCCGATCATGATGGCGACCACTGCGTGTGAGGCGGTGAAGAACACCTTGCTTTCTTCCGCCGATTGGCGGTCGGGAGAGGTGTTCATGATAATGGTCAGCAACACGCCGATGCAGAGGTAAATTGAAGCCAAGCCGATGATCCAGGAGCGTTCGCGATTTTGCATCTTGAAGATGAAAATGAATGGCAACAGCGCGATAAAGATGCAGACCCAACTGAACGAATCGGCCAAACCTCCGACCAGCAGACCCAGTTGCATGATGAAACGCATGGGGTCATGCACGATGTCCGTCGGACTGGCCCTTTCATATTGGCCGCGCGACAACGCGTGGAAAAATCCTTCGACCGTGCGCGGATAACCCCATTGCATCGGCGGGTCTGTCATGCCTGCCAGTGGTTCGTAGAAGTAAAATGAAGCTCCGACCAGCCAAAGCAGACCCATCAATACAACCGCCTTCCATTCAGTTCCGACGCCCTTGGTCTTCACGCTCAACCAAATACCAACCGCAATTGATCCGAGTCCCACCGCATGAAAAATGCCGATGAATATCGGGCTCAAATCAGTCAAGGCGGGCAGTTTTCCCGTGCTCATTCCAATCAGGCCAAGAGCATAAATGATGCTGTTTCCCAAAAATAAATCGCGGCCAAGCCGGGGCAGGGCGATGGCGATGCAGATTTCAATACCCATGGCGGCCACCAGCATCGTTTGATGAATCGTCGCGCACAAGCCGAAGAAAAACATCCCGATGTAAAGGTAACGCCGTTGGTGCGGCGCATAAATCCACCGCAAAAGACAGAGCGCCACCACCATGATCCACGGCACGTCGAACAAGGAGATGCGGTTGATGACCACTGATTCCTTCCACATGAAACCGTCGAAGCCCAGCAACAACCCCGCAACAACTCCCGTGACGACGCAAATGGCGTTCTCCCATTTGCGATCCATGCTTTTTAGCTCTTCAATGCCCTCAATGAGCATGCTGCTGCCGCGCGAAACCATGAAGCCTACCAGCCCGCAAGCCATCGCGGCGGCGAAGGATTCGCCGACTTCAACACGCCAAACCACGTTGCCGAACGGCAGAATGACCGTCCACAGCCAGGAATAAATCGCCCAAAATGGATAACCTGGTGGGTGTGGAATGCCGGCATAAAACGACGCCGTGCAAAGTTCGCCACAATCCTCCAGCGTCAGTTCCGGCGCAAGCGTCAGCAAGTAAACCGTCCACACCGCCGCGAAGGTGATGGCCAGAACCAGCCAGTCAAGTCTTCGGAACAGCGGCGGGACTTTAATCGGAACAGGTTTGGCTATCGGTGTATTAGCTGCCGGCAATTTTGCATTCTGCGCTTTGTTTTTATCTTTGCTCATGAGTCAATTCATCTTGTCTGGTCAAAAAGGAGCCATACTAGAAGTCGAAACGTTGTGGTTTGTCCAATCAAAAGTGACGGCGGACAGATTGTTTTGCGCCCCCCGAAAGTTATCCGAAGCATACGCGGCATAATTCTGATTGCTCAAAATCATCTCAATCTTCGGTTCGTGACGCGATGAATGGCCGGTGTTTCCCGTGTTAAAAATGGAAAAGGTGAGCAATACACACGCGGTTGCCGGTGCCAGCGAGCCGAGCAACCACGCCATTTTCAGCATGAGTCTGAATGGCGCGGCAAAAAGCTGCCGTTTAAGTTTCGCCGACGGCCGTCGTGGCCGCCAGGAACGCAAGCGGTTTTCCAGTAAATCCGTCTCTTTCATAAACCATTCCTTCCAGTTGAATTTTTATTTTTTGCAAACCGTAACGGTAACGACCCGCAGCCGTGTTGGGAGAAATGTCCAGCAATCCGCCGATCTCCTCGAACGTATATTGATTCCAGATTTTCAGCACGACGGCTTCGCGTTGCTCCACCGGCAATTCGGCGAGGCAGCGCATGGCGGCGCGCTCTGCCGGACTTTCCGAGGGCGATTTTTCAAACCAGCGTTGTGACTCCAATTCGCGTGTCAGCCGACGCCACAGAGAACGCTTGTAATTCAATGCACGATTTCTAAAACTGCGCAGGCAATAATGCTCCGGTTCGCGGGGTGGTTCCGGTTTTTGCATCAACGCGAGAAAGGTTTCCTGCAAAACATCCTCCGCTTCACCATGTCCCAAGCCCAGCGCACGGCCATAAAGAATCAGTCCCGCCGCTTTCGCTTCGTAGAACTTTTCAAACCAATCGGAATGTTCGTTGTCGTTCACGGTTTCGTCATATAGACACCGCTGCTGCCAAATCTGTATAAATTATTTGGCGATTGCCAGTCTGGCCAGATGCGTAATAGACGTCGGAATCTCTGATTTGTTCAATGCACCAGATTGAGAAAGCTTCTTCTTCCTCCTGCGTCTGCGTGCTTTTAATGCTGCGTTGCGAAAGATTCGCCTGCAAATTGAAACCCACCAATCCCGACCGGGGCTGAATGGCCATGGTTGCGTTTTTTCATTTCCAACTTTCATCCGTTTGGGCAGGATTCGGCGAATTTTGGAAGCTAATTATGTATAACGGAAAAAAAATCATCGTGGTCATGCCGGCTTATAACGCGGCCATGACCGTCACCATGACCGTGGACGAGGTTCTCCAGCAGGGCATCGTGGACGAAATCATTCTCGTGGACGACCGCAGCCGCGACAACACGGTGCAGGTGGCGTCGCAATTACTCGGCGTGCGCGTCCATGTGCATGAACGCAACACCGGTTACGGCGGCAACCAAAAAACTTGTTACCGGCTCGCGCTCGAAGCGGGTGCGGACATCGTCATCATGGTTCACCCGGATTATCAATACACTCCCAAGTTGATTCCGGCGATGGCTTCGATCATTGCGAACAACCTGCATCCATGTGTGCTGGCCAGCCGCATTCTCGGCGGTTATTCGCTCCAAGGCGGAATGCCGGGCTGGAAATATGTGGCGAACCGTTTTCTCACGGCGGCGGAAAACCTCCTGCTCGGCGCAAAACTGTCGGAATATCACACGGGCTACCGGGCGTTCTCAAAGGAAGTTTTGAAAAAACTCGACCTGTCAAAAAATTCCGACGACTTCGTATTCGACAATCAGATGCTCGTGCAGATCTTCTGGCACGGGTTCACAATTGGCGAGGTGAGCTGCCCGACGAAATACTTCAAGGAAGCGTCGTCCATCAATTTCCGTCGCAGCGTGAAATACGGCTTGGGCTGCCTTTTGACGGGACTGAAATTCCGGCTGGCGAAAATGGGCTTGCCGCGGTCGGAGTTGTTCCGGTAGCCAAATTCTAATTTTTGTTTTTCAATTCCTGTTCACGCAGCCACGCGAAAATCACCGGTGTGATAATCAAGATGCACGCCAGACCATGTTTGGGATTTGTCGGAAGTGATTGCTTTGATAGATGGAAATTCAAACTGATACACTACTGTAAAATAAGAAGCCAGAATTATTTGAATCCTGGCTTTGCGAAGCTTTGCGTATGAAATTTAATTCAACGCCGCTGCGAGTCGGGATTTCTTGCGGTTGACAGTGGGGCGGGTGAGCACGCCGGACTTGACGGCTTTGTCGAGGGCGGAGTGGACGCCGGGCAAAGCTTTTTTGGCCTCGTCTTTTTTACCGGCGGTGACGAGCGCGCGGTAATCTTTTTCCACGCGGCGCAGGCTGGATTTGATGCTGCGGTTGTGCTGGTGTTTTCGTTCATTCCCGCGCATCCGGCGTTCGGCTGATTTCGTATTCGGCATAAATTAAATTTTATTCGGTGTAAAAGGGCGGTAAATCTAGCCAAACGCGGGCCAATGTCAACGGTGAAACCCCGTTGTTCCGCGCTTTACTTTTAAGGTGTTTATTAGATTGTTGTGGCGCAACATTTGCTGCTTCTCCTGTTTCAATCCGTCAGCCGGTGACGCAATGAATAAACACCTGAACATTCTGCATTTGGAGGACGAGCCGGATTTTGCCGAGCTCGTCCGCTCGCTGCTTGAGCAGAGCGGCGTGGACGCGAAGGTCAAGCGCGTCGGCGACCGCTCGGCCTTCATGCAGGCGTTGGCTACCGGTGAGTTTGACCTCATCATTTCAGATTATCATTTGCCGTCGTTCACCGGTTTGGAGGCGATGGCTCTGGCGAAGAAAAAATTCCCACATACGCCGTTCATTTTGGTTTCCGGCACGATTGGCGAACAGGCGGCGATTGAAAGTTTGAAGGCGGGCGCGACGGATTATGTGCTCAAACAACAGCCCGACCGTCTGCCTTCAGCCGTCCGTCGCGCGGTGCAGGAAGCGGAGGAACGCGCGAAACTGCGCAAGGTGGAAACGGAACTGTCCCGCCGTGAAAACTATTTCCGCACCCTGACGGAAAACTCGCTGGACATTCTCACCATTCTAGATCGGGACGGTGTGGTCATCTATAAAAGCCCGTCGGTGAAAACCGTGCTCGGTTATGATTCCAAGGAACTAATTGGGAAAAGCGTTTTCGACCACATTCACCCGGAAGATTTGCCGCTCGTGCAGGAGGCCTTTCAGGCTGCGCTGGCAAAACCGGAACAGAGCATCCGGCTGCAAATCCGTTACCGCCACAAGGATGGTTCGTGGCGGCATTTGGAAGCGATGGGTCAAAACCGGCTGGCCGATTCTGAAATCGGCGCGATTGTCATCAATTCGCGCGATGTGAGCGATCGCTGGCGCGCGGAGGAAGATTTGCGTCAGAGCGAAAAACAATATCGCCTGCTTTTTCACAGCAACCCGAACCCGATGTGGGTGTTCGATCTGGAAACGCTGAAATTTTTGGAGGTCAACGAGGCGACGATTCAACATTACGGCTACTCGCTCGAAGAGTTTTTGACGATGACCATCACGGACATCCGCCCGCCGGAAAAAAGCAGCCAGCCCAAGGCCGCCGCCGTTGACAGCGCCAACCATGGCCTCGTTTGGCGGCATCGGCGCAAGAACGGCAGTTTGATTGACGTGGAAGTCATCTGGAGTCCGATGGCGTTCCGCAACCGTTTCGCCGCATTGACGATGGCCACGGACGTGACCGAGCGTCGGCGCGTAGAACATCGCAGCCAGATTTTTTCCAAGTTGAGCCATCGCATGAGTTCGGCCACCACCGCGCCGGAGGCGGCAATGATCATTTGCGAGGCGGCGGACGGATTGTTCAAGTGGGATGATTTTGCGCTCGACTTGTATTCGGTGGAAAACGACGAGGTTTTTTCGCTGCTCAACATCACCACAGTCGAGGGGCAACGCGTGGAAATCCCCTCTTCACTCCAGCCCAAGGCGGCGAATGCCCTAATCCGGCGGGTGGTGAATCGCGGTGCCGAATTGCTCTCGACCGCCGAGGCCAAAGATCATTCCGCCTCCACGATGCTCGCGCCCATCCTCAAGGGCGCGCAAGTCATCGGTGTATTGTTTATCCAGAACCATTCACCCGGTACCTACACGCAAAGCGATCTGGAAATGCTGCAAACCCTGGCCGGCCAGTGCAGCGGCGCCATCGAACGTGTCCGCGCTGAAGGTCAACTGCGCCAGACCGAGCAGCGTTTCCGCGACCTGTTTGAAAACTCACCGGACGCCATTTTTGTCGAGGATTTGGCCGGCAAAATCCTGGATGTGAATCTGGCCGGCTGCGTGTTGCACGGGCTGACACGCGGACAATTGATTGGTAAAAATGCCGTGGAAGATTTGCTGCCGGCATCCCGCCGCGAAGATGCCCGCCGCAATTTTCAGAAGCTGGCGGCTGGAAAATTATCATGGGTGGAAAGTGAAAGCGTGATGGCGGATGACCGTGTCATCCCCGTCGAGGTGCGGGCCGGCCGCGTAGAATACAACGGCAAGCCCGCGTTGCTTTTGCATGTTCGCGACATCACGCAGCGTCGCACGGCGGAAACCGCCCTGCAAAGTTCCGAAATGCTTTTCCGTTCCGTCTGGGAAAATTCCGTGGATGGGATGAGGCTGACGGATAAAAATGGCATCGTCATCGCCGTCAATGACGCCTTTTGCAAACTCTTCGGGATGGAAGCGTCGGTGTTGGAGGGACAGTCGTTCACCATCGTATACGCCGCATCGGAAAATCCTTTTGAAATGATCAAGAACCATCGCGAACAATTTCTCAACCGCACCACCCGGCAAAAAGTTGAACACCAGCGCGTCCTGCATAATGGCCAGACGGTGATGCTGGAGATCACGCATTCTTTCGTCGAAGTCCACAGCCAGACGCACTTCATGTTGAGTTTGTTCCGCAACGTTACGGCGCAACGGCGTCTGGAGGAGCAATTGCGCCAGTCGCAAAAAATGGAGGCCATCGGCCAGCTCGCCGGCGGCGTCGCGCACGACTTCAACAACATTCTCACCGTCATTCACGGTCATGCTTCGCTTCTCGGCATGTCCGACCTTGATGACACCGGCGCGCGTTCAGCCAAGCAAATCACCCAGGCTGCCGAGCGGGCAACCGGGCTCACCCGCCAGTTGCTTGCGTTCAGTCGCCGCCAACTCATCCAGCCCAAGCAGTTGGACATGAACAAGATCGTCGGCAACATGAGTAACATGCTCGGGCGGCTTTTGGGTGAAGACGTGGCGCTGCGATTAAACTATTCTCAAACTCCTGCCACCGTCGAAGCCGACGCGGGCATGATGGAGCAGGTACTGTTAAATCTCGCCGTCAACGCGCGCGACGCCATGCCGCGCGGCGGCCAGTTGGCCATCCGCATCGCCATCGTCGAAGTGGATGAAGCCTATGTCCAACGCCAGCCCGAAGCGCGGGTAGGTCGTTTTGTTTGTGTCAGTAAATCTGACACCGGCTGCGGCATTCCGCCGGAAAATCTTCCGCGCATCTTCGAACCGTTTTTTACCACCAAGGAAATCGGCAAGGGCACCGGTCTCGGCTTGGCCACCGTCTATGGCATCGTCAAGCAACATCAAGGCTGGATTGAAGTCGAGAGTGCCATCGGCAAGGGCACCACCTTCCGCATCTACATTCCTTTCATTGGTACGGCAGAAACTGAAACGGAAAAAGCCACCACCCACATCGCTGTTCGTGGCGGCACTGAAACCATCCTGCTGGTCGAGGACGAACGTCCCGTGCGCGAACTCGTCGCCCGCGTACTTCAGAAACACGGCTACAAAGTCTGGCAGGCCAGCAGCGGCAACGACGCGCTCGGCGTCTGGCAGGAACACAAGCGAGACATCTCTCTTCTGCTCACCGACCTCGTCATGCCTGGCAACATGAACGGCCACGACCTCGCGGAAAAACTCCGGAACGAGCAGCCCGGATTAAAAGTCATGTTCACCAGTGGTTACAGCGCGGACATTGTCGGCAAAAATTTCAAATTGGAACCGGATTTGAACTTTCTCCAAAAACCCTACCAGCCGCAAACCCTTGCCCGCGCCGTGCGCCGCTGCCTCGACGGCAAGGTAAATTAATCTTCCAACTTTTCTTTGCCGGTGCGTTTCGCTTAAACTCCGTCCATGATTATTGCGCCATCGCTGCTCGCTTCCGACCACGCCTGTTTTGGCAAAGGAGCCATGCACGCAACCAAAGCCGGGGCCGACTGGCTGCACCTCGACATCATGGACGGCCATTTCGTCCCCAACATTTCTTTCGGCCCGCAAGTCGTCAAGGCCATCCGCCCACTGGTAAAAATATTTTTCGACGTTCACCTCATGTGTTCCAAACCGGAAGTTCTCCTCGAACCTTTCGCCCAAGCCGGTGCGGATGAAATGATCGTCCACGTCGAACTCGGCGAACAAGTTCCGGCGCTTATCTGGAAGATAAAATCGCTCGGTAAAAAAGTCGGCCTCGCCGTCAATCCACCCACGCCCATTTCGCTCGTGCAGCCATTTTTGGACAAGATTGACCTGCTGCTCGTGATGACGGTCAATCCTGGATTCGGCGGACAGGAATTCATTCACGAAACGCTTCCAAAAATCCAGCAGGCCGAAACTTGGCGGCGCGAGAAAAAATTGCCGTATCGCATCAGCGTGGATGGCGGCATCAACAATCAGACCGCCGCCGAATGTGCGCGCGTCGGCGCGGACACGTTTGTGGCTGGGACGAGCTTGTTCGGCCAGCGCAGTTTGAAAGCGGCCATCAATAAAATGCGGAAGATTGTCAACGGAGCCGACCCCGGGCTCGCAGACCTGGCAATTTAATTTTATGTCACAAATCAAATTCGGCACGGACGGCTGGCGCGCGGTCATCGCGGAGGATTTCACGTTCGCTAACGTCGCGCGCGTGGCGCAGGCGACGGCGGACTTTTGGCAATCCGAAATCCGAAATCCGAAATCCGAAATTTTCGGGCGCGAGCCAAAGGTCATCGTCGGTTTCGACCGCCGCTTTTTCTCCGACCGCTTCGCGCAAACGACGGCGGAAGTTTTCGCCGGAAATAATTTTCAAGTCGTCCTCACGCCTGAACCGACGCCGACACCGTCGGTTTCTTTCGCCGTCAAACATTTGCGCGCCGTCGGCGGCGTAATGATCACCGCCAGCCATAATCCACCGAGCTTCAACGGCTTCAAACTCAAGTCGCATTATGGCGGATCAAGCGATTCGGAAACGTGCCAGGCTGTCGAAGCTTTTCTCGACCTTAATCCGGTCAAATCCCGTCCGCTGGCCGATGCCGTCAAATGCGGTCAGGTCAAAATCATGGACGTTCGTCCCGCGCATTACGTCGCGTTGAAAAAGCTCGTGGATTTTAAACTCATTGCGAAATCAAAATTATGTTTTGCACACGACGCCTTGTTTGGCGTTGGTGCGGGCTGTTTTGAGCAATTGCTCGCCGGCACGACTTGCAAAGTCACGACGCTCAATGGAGTGCGCGATGTCATGTTTGGCGGCATCAATCCCGAACCGATTGAGAAAAATTACGCGCGCAGCCAGAAATTCTTGCGCGCGCATCCGCATGACATCTGTCTCGTGACCGACGGCGACGCCGATCGTGTCGGCGGCATGGATGGTCGCGGCAATTATTTGACGACGCACCAGATCATTTGTATGTTGCTGCATCACTTCATCGTGAATCGCAAGGGCAGGGGACGAGTCGTTAAAGCACTGACGACGACTTCGATGGTGGACAAGATGTGCATGGTTTACGGTTTGCCGCTCGTCGAGACGGGCGTTGGCTTCAAATACATTTGCGCGGAGATGCTCAAGGGCGGCGTGCTGCTCGGCGCGGAAGAAAGCGGCGGCATGGGTTTTCCAAACCACATTCTCGAACGCGACGGCATCGCCGCCGGACTCATGCTTTTGGAACTGCTTGCGACGGAGAAAATTTCCGTCAACAGTCTGCTGGCAAAACTGGAGAAACAATTTGGCCCGCACTGCTATGGGCGGATTGATGCGCACTTCCAGTTGGAAAAACGTGCGGCGCTCATGGATTATTTAAAAAATAATCCGCCGGCGAAACTGTTGCGCTCGCCGTTGGCGGGAATGAAAACTTTCGACGGTGTGAAATTCGTTGCGGCAGATTCCTCTTGGCTGATGTTGCGCGGTTCGGGCACGGAACCGATTTTGCGGATTTACGCCGAGGCGAAGACGGACGCGGACGCGAAAAGGCTTTTGAAGCTCGGCGTGGCGTTGACGCAAAACCAAATTTTCCGCTGATTCAGCCAGAATCACTCCGGCATCTTCAATCCACACCTAAAAATCAACTTTAAGTAATTTTGATTCTTCGTGCCCTATTGGTGCGGAGCCGCCACGCCCAAATCGTGGGTGAGACCGTGAAGATTTATACCGCCAAAGAAGTGGCCGGCCTGTTGAAGGTTGACTACAAAACCGTGCTCCGTCTGATTAAACGGGGATTGCTCAAGGCGATTCCCGGCATCCGGCACAAGTGGATCTGGGGCGTCGTGAATCCGAAGAACATCCCGACGGGCGAACGGAAGCGGATTTATTGCACGGGCAGGCAGGCGACGTAACTGATGCGTTTTTTCCGGCGATACATTCACGCGGTGACGCGGCGGAAATATCATTTCAACCGCTGGTCCATGAGCTGCATGTGCACGGCGGATTTCTGGATTGAACAGTTGCCGAAATTGCTGAATTTGCCCTTCGCCCTGGAAGCATTATCCGTGGCCGCCGTCGTTTCACCGGCGACCACAGCGAAGCCTGATTATGCAATTTGAGGAAATTGTAAAATCGTTTGCCGCTTGCAAATTGGCTGGGGCAAACTTAAATTACAGTCATGAGTAAAATGGAAATTCTGGCGGAGTTGCCCAAGCTGGAATTGGCTGAACGCCGTGAAATCTTCGATCGCATTTGCGAAATCGAGGAGCATGACTTGCTCAACGGCGGTGGTGCCACCGCCGAAGAAAAAGCCATGCTTGACCGCGAATTGGAGGAATACCGTCGCAATCCCGAAGCTGGCTCGACTTGGAATGAAGTTGAAGCCCGCATCCGCAAATCATCCCGCCTGTGAATTGGCGTGTCATCATCCGGCCAAACGCGGAGACGGATTTGCAGGAAGCTTGGACGTGGTATGAATCTCAACGCGCCGGTTTGGGTGATGAACTTCTGATTGAAATTCGCGCGGCGATCCGCCGGTTGGAAACCGACCCTGAACGCCGTCCTTTTTATTATCGCGATTTTCGCCGCCTGCTCGCACGCCGGTTTCCTTACAAGTTTTTCTATCGCGTGGAAGGCGGGCGCGTCATTGTGTTTCGTATCTTGCACGCGAAACGAGAGCATCGGCGACAACTTTGAAATGAGCTAGCCACCATCTTACTGCTTCCGTAAAATCTTTCCGCACACCATCGCCTTTGGCGTAGGCATTACCCAGATTAAATTGCGCGGCGGGTTGACCTTGCTCGGCAGCCTTGTGCCACCATTTCACCGCTTCTGACGCATTCTTTGTCAAGCCCTCGCCTTTGGCGTAGCAGTCGCCCAAAGCGAATTCGGCAGCCTTTTAGGGATATACCACATATCGCTGGTGTCATCATCAATCCGGCGAAGCTCAAATCCACGTTTTTTATAAAAAACGTGGAGTTCGTCCTTGGTTAGCAAGCGTCCTTTTGGCATGCAAATGCCGATTTGGTCACGCTGAATCATCTCAGCACCGAGTCTTTTGGCCTGACGGAATCTTTGCAGTCTGGCCGGAAGTCTTGGTGCCAGTGGGTAAAGTCATCCACGGACAACGGCGACTTTGGACATCGGCAAAACATTCTCCGGTTTTGGCGTCGCGCCGAAAGTCACTTTGCTCGCCTGTTCCTATGAATGCTCCGCTTGCAGATGAGAATAAACCTTCAGCAGCAGCCTCCCGTTTCCACTTGCTGTCTTTGCTGACAGTGGTTAATTTACGTTTCGAGGTCATTGCGCCCGCCGTTTTGGCATCGGTTGAGTTTGTCATAACACCAAAAACAATACGGTATCAAATGGCGGTATCAAATGGCGGTATGCAATGATGAAACCGGCGAAAGCTAAAGTGCTAAATCATCCAATGTTTTTAATGGTTTCGGCTGGGTAGCTCAGTCGGTAGAGCAGAGGACTGAAAATCCTTGTGTCGGCGGTTCAATTCCGCCCCCAGCCACCACTTTAAAACGCTATAAAAACCCTATAAATAAAGGGTGTTCAGCGTTTTCCGGCAATCTCTTTCCAATGCGAACGAATTAGGGTGAATCGAAAGGAATGGGCTAATTTTGGCAACTGTTGGCAACTGCTCTAGCACGTCAAATTAGGGGCAAAACCTCGTTTCTCCCCCTTTTCTTCCTCCCTTGCGCAATGAAATGACGCCTACGCCCAACGTAGCGCGCTTCCTCAAGGCTTTTCGGGAACCGGCGCCAGTCCACGGCGGTCGCCCAGCGGCTTCCCAGCGGCTTTGCTCGGCTTCTTTAATCCGTCCACGGTTTAAATTGTGGGCCTGCCTTAATTCCAATGAGATTCGAGATGCTGTTTCGGACGACATAATTTCATTCAAAATATCTCGCCTGCTTGCCTCCGTATTCCAATCGGAGAGAAGTTTTTTTCGGTTCAGGTCTATAAGCCACAACAGTCGCCCCTCAATCTCGTTATCATGCAAACCAGCTTTACGGAAGTGGCGTAGGCTTTGTGACAGCGCTCGGATAGCAAGCTCTTTGTTTGGCCGAGTTCGTTAAAACCAAGTCTGGCAGCAATCGCATGCGCGCGGAACATTTTTTGCGTGTTCTCGAATCAAACAAAGTTTCAACGAACAGTTAGGGTAACACCCCATAGCGTCGGCAACACATTCCAGTTTATTTGTCGTGCTATGAAGGAAAATAAAATCTCGCACGCTGAAGAACGTGCCCAGCGCACCACTTCAATGACAATCGAAAGCCATCGAAGAAAACAATGTTTTGCTTCGCAAAGCAAGGATGCAGGTTAGGGTTTGCAACAACAAATCCAACTAGCCAGAAAAAAAGCTGAAATAAGGACGCCATCAATAAACTAGGACACCACGACCCAGAAAAATCAATGGGCGTATTTTTCTATTGGCACGGATTGATCTGTTCGTTGCTTTGCGACAATTTAGAACGATGGTGAGACGTATGAGTGAATCTGCAAACAAGACCGGGATTCAGAGCCTCGCTTACGTTGAACAGTTTTACGCCGACTACCGGCGTGATCCTAACTCGGTGCCGGCGGAATGGCGCGAGTATTTTGCTGCTTATGTCAACGGCGCGGATGGTGCGGTGCAAATTGGCCCTTCGTTCAAATCGCGCAGTGTATTCAATCCTGTTGGAACTACCTCGTCCGAACGCACCCGATTTCGACCTGATCCGCGCGCGGAAAATTTAAGCGAGCGGTTGCATCAGCTTGTCCGCAATTATCGCGGTCGCGGTCACATCATCGCCGCCGTAAATCCATTGGGCGCAACGCGACCGTGTCCGCCAGAACTGGAATTGGATTTTTACGGCTTCTCGGAAAGCGAACTTAACATACTCGTGAATTTCCCGACGTTGCATTGCGAAACGCCACTGACCGTCCGCGAAATTTTCCAGCGGCTGCGCGATACTTACTGCCGCTCCATCGGCGCGCAGTTCCTGCATATTGACGATCTGGCCGCGCGGCAATGGCTTCAGCATCGCATGGAAAGCTCGCAAAACCGTCTGCAAATTTCTCACAACGAACAACTCCGCATTCTCACGCGGCTGACGGACGCGGTGGTTTTCGAGGAATTTCTCCGCACAAAATTTCTCGGCGCGAAAACATTTTCGCTCGAAGGCTGCGAAACTCTTTTGCCATTGCTCGACCTTGCCATCGAAAAGTCCGGTCATCAAGGCGTGAAAACCATCGTCATCGGCATGGGACATCGCGGTCGGCTCAACATGCTGGCCCACATCGTTGGAAAAAATCCGTGCGAAATTTTCCAGGAGTTCACAGATGCCAAGCCTGAGTTGTGGCCGGAGCGCGGTGACGTGAAATATCATCTCGGCCACAGCGGCGATTGGGCTATGAGCGATGGCAGGAAGATTCATCTCTCGCTTTGCTTCAACCCAAGCCACTTGGAATTTGTAAATCCGGTCGTGCTTGGTCGCGTGCGCGCGCATCAGGATCGTTTCGACGACCGCGATTGCCGCCAGGTGCTTGGCCTGCTCATTCACGGTGACGCGGCGTTTGCCGGCGAGGGTGTGATTCAGGAAACGCTCAACATGAGCAAACTTTCCGGCTATACGGTCGGCGGAGTGCTTCACGTCATCGTCAATAATCAAATCGGTTTCACCACACCGCCGAACGAAGGGCGTTCGACCATTTACGCGACCGACGTGGCGCGAATGTTGCAAGTCCCGATCTTTCATGTGAATGGCGAAGACCCGGAAGCCGTCGCGCAGGTTGTGCAACTTGCGATGGATTTCCGCGCGGAATTTAAGTCGGACGTGTTTATTGACATGTATGGCTATCGTCGTCTGGGTCACAACGAAACGGATGAACCGACCTTTACGCAGCCGCTGCTTTACAAAAAAATCGCCGAACGGCCAAACGTCCGCGAAAGTTATCTGGGACATTTGCTCGAACTTAAAAATGTCTCGCGCGAAGAAGCCGATAAAATCATGACTGAATGTCACGAGAAACTGGAACAACAATTGCAAGCCGCGCGCGCCGACAAATGCGAAATCCTTCCTCAACGACGCAGCGTCTGGCGCGATTATATCGGCGGTCCTGAACCTGCCGACGAACCGGACACGGGCGTGGAAATTAAAACACTTTCCGTGCTGCTTCACAAACTCACCGAGTTACCAACTGGATTTCATGTTCATCCAAAACTGGAACACGGATTGGAAGCGCGCCGCGAAATGGCCGACGGAAAACAGCCGCTCGACTGGTCTGCCGCCGAAGCGCTCGCGCTCGCGACCTTGACGACGGCAGGCGTGCGCATTCGCCTGACCGGACAGGACACCGGACGCGGCACATTCAGCCAGCGTCACGCAATTCTTTACGATCAGGAGGACGGACATTTGTTCATGCCGTTGCAACATCTTGCGTCCGAACAATCGCCTATGGAAATTTACAACAGTCCGCTCTGCGAAACCGGCGCGCTCGGTTTTGAATACGGTTACAGCCTTGATTGTCCGAAATCACTGGTGCTTTGGGAAGCCCAGTTCGGCGATTTCGTGAATGCCGCGCAAGTCATCATTGATCAATTTATCACCAGTGCGGAAGGCAAGTGGCGGCGGCTGTCGGGAGTCGTGCTGTTGCTGCCGCACGGATTCGAGGGCATGGGTCCGGAACATTCCAGCGCGCGACTGGAGCGGTTTCTCACGCTCGCGGCGGAGGATAACATTCAAATCGTCCAGCCCACCACGCCTGCACAGTATTTTCATGTGTTGCGGCGGCAAGCGATTCGCAATTGGCGAAAGCCGTTGATCGTCTTCACACCGAAAAGTCTTTTGCGTCATCCGAAAGTAATTTCCAAGTTGGAAGAATGCACGCACGGACATTTTCAGCGTGTATTGCCGGATGATTCCAAATCGCAGGACATAAAGCGCATTCTACTTTGCACGGGGAAAGTTTTTTACGATCTTGCTGCCTATCGCGAAGAACATAAACGCAGCGATGTTGCCATCATCCGGCTCGAACAACTTTATCCGCTGCGCGCCGAATTATTGGAGCAGGCGCTAAAATCTTACGCGGAACACACGCCGGCGCTCTGGGTTCAGGAGGAACCGGCGAACATGGGCGCGTGGCGTTATCTGCATGAAAAGTTCGGCAAGAAGCTCTTCAACCGGTTTCCGTTTGCGCTCATTAGCCGTTTTGAATCCGCCAGCCCAGCGACGGGTTCGTCGCACGCGCACAAATTCGAGCAGGAAAACCTGGTGCGGCGCGCGTTTGGCGAAGCGGAAACAAAATTTCACGAAAACGAAAACAACAAACAAGAGAAAGGAAAATTATGAGGGGATTCTTCAATGGACTGGTACTCGGCATCATTTTAGGCGCGGCTGGTTTTTGGTTTGTTCAAAAAAAGGTCGCCGAACATCCCGAAGCGCAGCACCGTTATGAGGACGCTGCCGCACAATTTCGCACGAATGCAAGCGCAGCCGCCGAAAATACTTCGGATGCGTTGCGTGCCAAATTGGACACGCTTGATCTCCACGGCGATCAAATCAAAGACGAACTCGCTAAGACCGGCGAAGTAATTCGTCGCAAAGCACATGACATCGGCGAGGCGACCGTCAACGCCGCTTCGGACGCGCGCGCCGTGACTGAAATCAAAGCCAAGTATGCCGAGGATTCGACGCTCTCGGTCTGGAAAATTTCGGTGAGTTGCGATCAAGGTCATGTGTCGCTTTCGGGAACGGTTTCGTCGTCGGACGACATCGGCAAAGCCATCGCCCTTGCGCTCGACGCTGACGGCGTGCGCGATGTGACCTCCATTTTGCAGGTGAAACCAAACCAATAAAAAATTAACGCCATGCCTATCGAACTCAAAATCCCCGCGGTCGGTGAATCCATCACGGAAATTCAAATCAGTGAATGGCTGAAGTCCGAAGGCGACAGCGTGAAACAGGACGAGCCGGTCGCGGTGATTGATTCCGAGAAAACGACTTTTGATCTGCCCGCGCCCCACGCCGGCAAATTGACAAAAATTTTGCACAAGGCCGGGGAAACCGTGGCCGTTGGCACGGTCGTCGCACATCTCGAAGCGGAAGGTGAAACCGGCAAATCCAAATCAGAAGAAGCGGCTGCAAAACCCAAAGCCAAAGATGCTGACAAATCAAAAACTAAAACTGAAAATCCGGAGCCTGCTGAAGAATCCAGAGCCGATGAGAAACTTGTGAAGGAAGTTGATAGCGAAAAATCCAAAGAAGAAAAGCCTGCATCCACCAAACCCGAAAAAGATAATTCAAAGGACGATTCTGAAGAAACCCCTGCGCCCGAAGAGGCAAAGGCGGAATCCAAATCCATTTCAAAAACTGAAACGAAAATCCCTGCTGCAAAACCTTCATCCGATCGCGAAGAGGAAATCGTGCCCATGACCATGCTGCGGCGCACCGTTGCACGACATCTAATTGAGGCGCAGCAGACGATGGCGATGCTGACGACGTTCAACGAAGTGGACATGTCCGCCGTGCAAACATTGCGCAAAGAAGATCAAGAAGCTTTCGAAAAAAAGTATCAGGTGAGATTGGGTCTGATGTCATTCTTCGTGAAAGCAGCAATTGGTGCGTTAAAACAATTTCCGCAACTCAACGCCGAAGTTCGCGGCAACGACGTTGTTTATCGTAATTATTTCGACATAGGCGTGGCCATTGCCACCGAACGAGGCCTTGTTGTGCCCGTGTTGCGGAATGCCGAGCGTTTGAGTTTCGCAGAACTGGAAAAGGCCATCGGCGATTTTGCCCGGCGCGCGAAAGATGGCAAACTCAAGCCCGATGATCTGGAAGGCGGCACGTTCACCATCACCAACGGCGGCGCGTTTGGTTCGTTGCTTTCCACACCGATCATCAATCCCCCACAAACGGGCATTCTCGGAATGCACACGATTCAGGAGCGGCCAGTCGCGGCGCAGGGACAAATTGCTATTCGCCCGATGATGTATGTTGCGCTGACTTACGACCATCGCGTCGTGGACGGCCGTGAGGCGGTTTTATTTCTTCGCCGCGTGAAAGAGGTCATCGAAACACCATCGCGGATGTTGATTGAAGTTTGACGGAGACCGCGCGGTGCCCGCGAGCAAATCGCCCCACTGACAAACTGGCAAAGCCAGCCGTCAGCCAATGGTTTGATGATTCTCCTCCGCAGTTTAGTGTTAAGCTGATTATCCATTGCTCCGACGATCCATCGGTTTGCTGATATTTGACCAGATTGATTTACGAACAGCTAATGGTGTGGTTTTTCGGGAACTTGTTTTTACGTTGCTCGCTCCGCGAAATCGAGGACGGCCTCTGCGGGCAACGCATATACCCGCGGGAGTTTTTGGACTGGATCGGCGAGATTGCCCAAATCTTCAAAGTGCGATTGTTCAAACGGTGAGGGAATTTTCTGACCAATGGACAATCCGAGGAATTCGCCGGAATCATTCCAAACACCGCTCCCCATGATTCCTCGCGGCGACCCGTGATCAATCCTCCACATTTCTTCTTTGCGCTCACAAAGATGAGTGACATATGACATGCCGGCAACGCTGACGACTGGTTTACCTGATGCCGTGTTCGTTGTGAGCAGCGGACTGCCGATATCGCGGAGTTTGGCTATTTTTAATCGGTCGCCGGATACTTTGTGTGGCTCTGTGCGCAGCTTTCCATGAGTCCCGGCGAGCGTAGCCTCTCGAAGCTTCGCGATGTTATTCTGCTCATCCCTGGCGGTGATAAGTGCCTGTATACGATCGCCGTCTCCGAAGCGAATGTTTACCATGGTGAAGTTCCTGACAAGGAAAAGTGAGGTGATAATGGTGTTGCCAATCATCACCGCCGCACCGACTAAATCAGGCGTCTCGACGACGAGTGCCCTTCTGACAATCGATTGCACAACCTGTTGCAACTCACTGTCGTCTTCCGGAGCGACCTCAACATTTGTGCTAACAAACAGAAAAGCCTTTTGCATTCAGCGTCCCTTTGTTTTGTGGGTTGTCCACTGTGACCATCCTGGTGAATGACAGCATGAGAAATGCCAAGGTGAGTACTCGCCGCAATGATTGACGCCAGCGTGAGTGATTTCATCACATGAATTTTTCAACGAATTTTTTTGGAAACTGGATCGTTGATTCGGACGGCATTGTAACTTCCCGCATTACGATCGAATGTATTTTTCACTGGCGTCGCATCTTCTCCCGGTTTGTTTTCTCTGCCGCGAGAACGGAGTTCGTCTTTCGTCGTTTTCAATTCGGCGCGATAGGCGGAAAGAATTTTTTCATCCGGCTTTGTGCGACCTTTTTCATCTCGAATTACTGTTACTGTGGCCAGCGGTATTGACACAGCAAGCAGCTTGACTCTCAGCATGAACTGCCCGATTCTGCCACCAGCCCCCGCTGCTAATTGTGAGCGCGGCATGGAAATGCGTGGTTTGGGGAACCGGACGTCAAAACAGGACAAGGTCAGTTTGCTTTTACTTTGAAATGTCCGCTGTTTCCTGCCAGCATTCGCGTTCACGTTGAATGTTGAATTCTTGGTTTCAAATTCTTCGTTCTGCATTTATTACATGAAACGCACGCATCATTGCAACGAACTGCGCCCGTTGCACATCGGGCAAACTGTCATGCTGTCCGGCTGGGTTCATTCCCGCCGCGATCTCGGTGGCCTTATCTTCATTGACGTCCGCGATCGCGAAGGCCGCACGCAAACCGTTTTCAATCCGTCCGATTTGACGAAGGAACTGTTCGCACGAGCCGCCGGGCTCCGCAGCGAATGTGTCGTCAGCGTCGCCGGCAAAGTCCGTCAACGTCCCGCTGGCACGAATAATTCAAAAATTCCCACCGGTGAAATCGAAGTTGGCGTCACCGCGCTCGAAGTATTGAACATGGCTGAAGTCCTGCCGTTTCCGGTGGATGATCCGGAAATCGCGAACAAGGTGAACGAAGAATTGCGCCTGCAATATCGCTACCTTGATTTGCGCCGCCCCGAATTGGCGCGCAATCTCAAAGTGCGCAGCAAAGTCGCCATCGCCACACGGCAGTTCATGGATGAGCAGGGCTTTCTCGAAGTTGAAACACCGACGTTGTTTAAGTCCACCCCCGAAGGTGCCCGCGAATTTCTTGTGCCGAACCGCCGCGAGCCGGGAACTTTTTACGCATTGCCGCAGTCGCCGCAACAGTTCAAACAAATCCTCATGGTCGCGGGTGTTGAAAAATATTTCCAGCTCGCGCGCTGCTATCGCGATGAAGATTTGCGCGCCGACCGCCAGCCGGAATTCACGCAAGTGGACATCGAAATGAGCTTCATTGACCGTGAAGACATTTACACGCTCATCGAGGGACTCATCAAGCGCGTCTGGAAAATCGCGCTAAATGTTGACGTGCCCACGCCGTTCAAGCGCATCAGCTTTGAGGAAGCGCTGAACCGTTACGGCATTGACAAGCCCGACACGCGCTTTGCGATGGAACTTGTGGACTTCACCGAAGAATTCAAGACCAGCACGTTCAAAGTGTTCGGCGGCGCGATTGCCAACGGTGGTGTCGTAAAAGCGCTCAACGCCAAAGGTCTCGCCGTGGCCACGCAAGGTCAGATTGAAACGATGACCGAATATGCCAAGAGTTTCGGTGCGAAAGGTCTCGCATTCATCAAGGTTGAAAATGGCGAATGGAAATCACCCATCGTGAAATTCTTTAGCGACGCCGAGAAAGCCGCGCTCACGCAGAAGCTCGCGATTCAGGAAGGCGATTTGATTCTCTTCGCCGCCGATCAATGGTTGAACGCCTGCGAAATCCTCGGCAAGATTCGTCTCTATTGCGCCGATGTTTTGAAGGGGCAGGGCAAGCTGACGATTGATCCGCATCAATTTAATTTCCTGTGGGTCGTCGAATTTCCGTTGCTCGGTTTTGACCGCGAACAAAACCGCTGGTATTCGAGCCATCATCCATTTACCGCGCCGGTGGCCGAGGACATTAAGGACTTTCATATCACTGGTAAGCCTTCGGTGGATTTTAAGAAGATTCGTGGCCAGCACTATGACATCGTTGTGAATGGTGTCGAACTCGGTGGTGGTTCAATTCGTATTCACGATCCGAAAATTCAAAATTGGGTTTTCAATGAAGTTTTGGCGATCCCGGCGAATATTGTTAATGCGCGTTTTGGTTATATGCTTGAAGCCTTCAAATACGGCGCGCCGCCGCACGGTGGCATCGCGCTCGGCTTTGATCGTTTGATTGCGATTCTTTGCGGCACGCCGAGCATCCGCGACGTCATTGCGTTTCCGAAAACCGCGAAGGGTGTGGACTTGATGACTGATTCACCCGCATTCGTTGACCCGAAGCAACTGCGCGATCTTTACCTCGAAGTGAAGACGGCAAAAAAGGAATAGCTAGTGTCCGACGAAGCGCCACCAACGAAACTGAAATTGCCTTGGCGGCGGTGGGGGATGCTTGCCATGCGGACGTTTCTCATTGGTTACGCCGTGGTGCTGGTTTTATTTACGCTGCTACAACGCTATTTGATTTATGTTCCGACGAAACTGACACAGGATTTTGCCGATGAAGCTGCGGCTAAAGCAGGTTTTGTCGCGTGGCGGAATGGGGCGGGTCAGTTGATTGGTTGGAAATTATCCGCTAGTTCGGCACCAATCGGCAGTGTCTTAATTGTCCACGGCAATGGCGGTTGGGCGCTCAACCGCGCTTATATGGCGAGGCCGATTCACGAGGCCGCTCCGCTGGACGTTTATATCCTCGAATATCCCGGCTACGGTGCGCGTGAAGGTTCGCCGGGCGAAAACAGTCTTTTGTCGGCGGCGGATGAAGCGTTTGAAAATCTACCAAAAAACCTGCCGGTCTATGTTGTCAGCGAATCATTGGGAACCGGTGTGGCCGCGCATCTGGCCCAAAAATTTCCTGCGGGCGTGGCCGGCCTGGCGCTGTTCGTGCCATACGACAAGCTGGCGTCGGTGGCTGCAAATCATGTCCCGTTTCTTCCGGCCTATTTTTTGTTGTGGGACCGTTTTGATCCGGCGGAATGGTTGAAAGATTATCACGGCCCTGTAAAAGTCATCGTTGCGGGTTCGGATGAAATCATTCCGCCGGAATTTGGCGAGCGGTTGTATGACGGATACAATGGCCCGAAAATCCTCCAAGTTATTCCGGGCGCCCGCCATAGCAGCACGACCGCCGAGACCCGGAAGTGGTGGAAAGAACTTCTGGTCTTCTGGCAATTGCACGCAGCGGCGATTCAAAAATTGACCATCGCAAAGTAAAACTGAGCGTTTACTCCCGTATAAAGTAGCTCAAGTTTTCTAGTTCGATGGCGAGGTTGACGTTGTTGACCGTCACATCCTCCGGCACGTCAAGCATGATGGGGGCAAAATTCAAGAGGCCCACAATGCCGCATTTTACCAGAGTGTTGGTCACTTCCTGGACGACGGCGACCGGAACGGTGACGATGGCCATCTTGACACCGTGCTTCTCGACAAACTCCTGCAAGGTTTCCATCGCGTAAATTGGCTGCTTGATTTCCTTGTCGCGCTTGCGGTTCGGCTCGGCATCGAATGCGGCGACGATTTCAAATCCCTCTTTTTCAAAACCGCGATACGAGAGCAATGCGAGGCCGAGGTTGCCAACGCCGACGAGAATCACCGGCTGCAAACGCGAGGTGCCGAGTTCGTCCGCGATTTTTTTGAAAAGTTCCGTGACATCGTAACCAAGCCCGCGCGTGCCGAACGTGCCGAAATACGCGAGGTCTTTGCGCAGTTGCGTGGACTTGACGCCGGCGGCTTTCGCGAGCGCCTCGCTGGAAACGGTGCCGATGCGATTTTCGCGCAGGCGCGCGAGACATCGCAAATAAATCGAGAGACGATAAATCGTCTTGCGCGGGATTTCGGGGCGACCGTTCTTTCTCAAGCGCGGAAAAATTAAGCGACCCACCGTCGCGTAGCAAGAGGCAAGCAATTTTCATTCTCGCCAAACCGCGCTGGTTTTCTGATTCTATGGGGAGATATGTTTACTGGAACTTACACCGCCATTGTCACGCCGTTCAGAAACGGCGCGTTGGATGAAGTCGCGCTCGAATGCCTGATCAAATTTCAGATCAAAGGTGGCGTGGACGGCATCGTGCCCGTCGGCACCACCGGCGAATCGCCGACGGTGGATTGCGAGGAGCACATGCGCATTATCGTGCTAGCAGTGAAATTCGCGGCGGGCAAAATCAAAGTGCTCGCCGGCACGGGCGCGAATGCGACGAGCGAGGCGATTTCTCTGACGCAAGCCGCAGAAAAAGTTGGCGCAGACGGTTCGCTGCAAGTCGCGCCGTATTACAATAAGCCTACACAGGAAGGTTTGTATCAGCATTTCCGCGCCATCGCGCGCGCGACGAAACTGCCCATCGTGCTTTACAGCATTCCGGGACGTTGCGGCATCGAGATCGGCGTGGACACAACCAAACGCCTTGCGGCAGATTGCAAAAACATCGTCGGCATCAAAGAAGCGGGCGGCAGTTGCGACCGCGTGTCGCAACTGCGCTTGGCACTCGGCCCGAAGTTCGAGATTTTGTCCGGCGATGATTCGTTGACGCTGCCGTTCATGGCTGTCGGCGCGAATGGTGTCATCAGCGTCGCGTCCAATGTGATTCCAAAAGAGGTTTCGCAAATGGTGAAATTGTTTGCGACGGGCAAAACCGCCGCCGCCATCCGGCTTCACGAAAAATTTTATCCGTTGTTCAAAGATTTGTTCATCGAAACGAATCCGACGCCGGTGAAAGCTGCGCTGGCGATGATGAAATTGATCGAGGAAGAATATCGCCTGCCGCTTGTGCCGATGAATCCTAAAAATTGGGACACGCTGCGCACGACATTGAAACGCTGCGGCGTTTTGGAATAATATGACACGAGTCATCATCACCGGCGCGAAAGGCCGCATGGGACAGGCATTGGTTTCGTGCGCGAAAAACTTTTGTAATTTGGAAATCGTCGCGGCGATTGACCGTGGCGACGATTTGCCCGCAGTCATTTCAGAAGGCGACGCGCTTATTGATTTCAGTTCGCACACGTCTACGGCGGACATCGCTGGGCTTTGCGCGCGGCACAAAAAAGCCATCGTCATCGGCACGACGGGACATTCTAACGCAGAAAAAGTGGAAATCCTCAAAGCTAAAACCAAAATCCCGATGGTTTGGGCATCCAACTTTTCCTCGGGCGTTAATACGCTGTTCTGGCTGACGCGCAAGTCGGCGGAAATTTTAGGATCGGATTTCGATCTGGAAATCGTCGAGATGCATCATCGCCTGAAAAAAGACGCGCCGAGCGGCACGGCAAAATCGTTGGCGGAAATTCTGGCGGAAATCCGCAAGCAGCAGCTTGAAAAAGTTGCGCGGCACGGTCGTGTCGGTATCGTCGGCGAACGCACAGCCGCAGAAATTGGAATTCATTCCGTGCGCGGCGGCGATGTCGTCGGTGATCACACGGTGATTTTTGCGAATACTGGCGAACGGCTTGAACTCACGCACAAAGCGTCGAGCCGCGACACGTTCGCCAACGGCGCGTTGCGCGCGGCGCTCTGGGTTGTGAAGCAAAAACCCGGCCTTTACGACATGCAAGAAGTGCTGGGATTGAAATGAAGTCAGAAGCCAGAAGCCAGAAGTTGGAAGAAAATGGTGCTGGCCGTTTCATGGACGATGGGTTTCAAATTATCTCCAGCGTGATTTCGGATTCCGAATGTGATTTGCTGGCGTTGGAGCTTTCTGCATTGTTTGAAAGCCAGCAAAATTTTGCCAAGAATAAAATCGGCGGCGTCCGGAATCTTTTGCGAAACAGCCTGTTGGTAAATGAAACGGCGACTTCTGCAAAGCTAGTTTCCTATTTGGAAAGATTGCTTGGCCGAAATTTTTTCCCTGTCCGCGCGTTTTTTTTGGACAAAACCGCTGAATCCAATTGGCGTGTTCCGTGGCATCAAGATTTGACCATCGCAGTTGCTGAACAAATTGGAACGCCGGATTTTGCCGCTTGGTCAATAAAAGACGGAATCCTTCATGTGCAGCCACCACAGGAAATTCTGAAGGGCATGATAACAGTTCGTCTGCACCTTGACGATTGTGATGCACATAACGACGCATTGAAGGTCATTCCGGGTTCACATTTGCAAGGCAAGCTCGGCGCACTCGAAATCGCGGGTTGGACGCAGCGGAAAGAGACTGTTGTTTGTGAGGTTCTAAAAGGCGGTGCGCTGCTAATGCGCCCGTTACTTTTACACTCTTCTTCGCCTGCAAAAAATTCATCGCACAGGCGTGTCCTGCACGTTGAATATGCGGCACAGGAATTACCCAACGGCTTGAAATGGTTTGACCGCTGATGAAAAATTCAATCGCCATTATTGCCCTTGGCTCGAATCTCGGTGATTCACGGAAAATTCTATTAGAGGCAATGACGCGGTTGCAGAATTTTTCTGACACGCTAATTCTGAAATCTTGTTTGTGGCAGACTTCACCGCTGAATTGTCCGCCAAACTCACCACCGTTTGTGAATACCGTTGTCAGCCTCACGCCAAGAAAAAATGATACACCGGAATCGTTGCTTAAGAAACTTCGTGAACTGGAAATGGAATTTGGTCGCGCGCCGAAAACAGCTTTAAACGAACCACGCCCGCTGGATTTGGATTTGATTGCGTTTGGAAATGAAACGTGCAACACGGCGGAATTGATTTTGCCGCATCCGCGCGCGCATTTGCGTCGGTTTGTGCTTCAGCCATTGAGTGAAATCGCGCCGGAATTGATTTTGCCGGGGCAGGGGAAGACAATTTCACAACTGCTCGCCGGACTTTTGAGTGAAGAAACCGTCACGCGACTTTGAATGTTTGGTCAAAAATGCGGTGGTATTCGAGCATGACATAACGGTCGGTCATGCCGGCGAGATAATCGCAGACGGCGCGGTGCCGCCCGATTTTCTTGACGCGATGCTGTGTGCCTTTGCCCGTTTCTTTTGGGTGCGCGAGGTAGTATTTGAACAGTTCACCCAGCATTTTCACCGCGCGCAAATTCGGCTGGTGCACGACCGGATTGTAATATAAATTTTTGTAAAGGTAATTGCGCAGTTCCAGATTCAACTCGCGGCGTGCGGGGCTGTAGGCGATGAGCACTTTGGAATATCGGCGCACGTCGTCAGCGGATTGCACGCCGGCTTTTTGGATGAGCCGTTCGCTGTTCCCGACCACGTCGTGGATCTGCATGTCAATGATCGTGCGGATGGTGAAATAGCGGCGGCTTTCATCGGGCAGATTGCCGAACTCCTGCCTGACCAGCGTGGCCGCGTGCGCCCAAACGCGGACGTTGGCGGCGAGTTTTTTTTCAGACAACAATCCCGAATCCAACCCGTCGTCGAGGTCGTGGCTGTAATAAGTGATTTCGTCGGACAGGTTGGCAATCTGCGCTTCGAGCGAGGGATTTTTTGCGTCGAAACCCTTGCGCTGGCCAGGATGGTCGTAAGCGGTGTGATGTTTGGCCAGACCTTCGCGAACTTCCCAGGACAAGTTTAGGCCGGGGAAATTCGGATATTTTTGTTCAAGCTGCTCGACGATGCGAAGGCTGTGCTGATTATGCTCGAAGCCGCCGTGACCCTTCATCAAGCGCGCGAGAACGGTTTCGCCCTTGTGGCCGAAGGGCGCATGGCCGAGGTCATGCGCGAGCGCGATGGTTTCGGCCAAATCGGTGTTCAGTCTGAGCGCGCTGGCGATGTTGCGCGAGATGGCCGCGACTTCAATCGTATGCGTCAGCCGCGTGCGCAAATGATCGCCGGTGCCGTTGAGAAAAACTTGCGTCTTGTATTCGAGACGACGGAACGCGCGCGAATGGATGACCCGGTCGCGATCGCGCTGGTAATGCGCGCGCCAGATAGGCGGAGCCTCCTGGTATTCGCGGCCACGGGTGTCGCCGCTGAATTGCGCGTAGGGCGCGAGAATTTCACGTTCAATCTGTTCCAGTTCCTGGCGCGTGCGCGGCATAGCTTGCTACTTCCTTAAGGTGAACAAATAATGGAAAAATCCAACGCCAGCCGTCACGCCGTAACAAAACCGCATTCTTTGGTGATTTTGCCGGCACTTCTTTCGCCAGCGTTTCAGTTGTCATAAATGCAAATTAAACACGAAAGAGCAGAACGTCTAGCACTTCTTGTTCTTCATCCTAAACTAACCGGTTTTGTGATTGAGATTATCTGCGCATATCTCTTTGCAAAAAGGACGATGCATTACTGGTGCAAATCGCGCGTTGCCTGCAATTACCACCGCGAGTCGTTCGGCAGCGTCAAACCGCCGAGTCAAGGCCGGGGCGCGCACAGGCGTTTGCGTAACAAATAACGGTCGAGCCACCGCATTCCGCACAGGGTAAACGGTGTATAACACGCATGGCAAGTTTTGTTACTTCATTGATTTGTCGGAGTGGCGTTGCGTTGATCCAGTTGTCTTTCGAGATAAGTGTCTTCCGGCGCGTTGAGCCATGCGGTCAACCAGATGTTGCCGAGCATTTGTCCGCCTTTGACCAGTTGATTATCCAGGAACGGCGCGCCTTCCATGCCCTTGTCGCCGTCGCCGGAAAGTCCGCCTTCCTTGTCCAATTCATAAAGCGGTTCGACGAATTTGTTTTGCTCGACCAGATAGGCGACGACATAGCGAAAAAATGCCTCAGGATCGCCCGCGTTTGGAATGCGCGTGGCCGGCTGGATTTTCCCGATGAGCGCGTCAACTTTTATTCCGCCGATTTGTCGGAAATAACCGCCGTCAATCCACGCATGAAACGTCGTTCGCGTCGTGTAACCTTTCGGATTATTGTTCGGATCCCAGCCGTTGAAATACTTCGACGTATGCAACGGCTGCGAACCGTCGCCGACAAAATGTCCCATCACGCCCATCACATAAACGATGTCCGCCTGCGCGTTGGCGATTTCTTCGGGCGTGCCGCCGTGTGTTTGAAACGCCTTGAGGCTGCTGAAATCCGATTTCAATTTCTCGTAATTCTCTGTGATTGCCCACGGTAAAAATCCGTCCAACTCGCGCGTATGATCGGCGTCCTTCGCTGGATCAATCGTGGGAAAACGTTCGGGATGTTCTACGCGCGCCCGCGCAATGTCTGCGACAAAATCATATCGCATAACCGGCAATGTTTCCGGCGTCAGCCCGCAAAGTTTTAAATCCTCCAGGTCAAAATAATGATCCGGACCGTTAACATGTTTCAGCGGCAGATCTGAAATGTTACGCCAGCGGTCCGGCTCGCCCGCGAGAAATTCAATTCGATTTTTCAATACGGGCGTCAATTCGATGCCGAAATCCTTCGGCAACGACGCCAGCGCCAATTCGTTGACCGCGTGATGACCTTCATAATCCCACGCGTCGACATTTTGAATGCTGAATGCAATTAAAACACCGAGCGCTCCTGCGAATGTGAACAACTTCAATTTCATAATTTCATCCTTGTTTCACTTCAGTTTAGCGGAACGCACTGTAATTGCCAAAAGGAATCTGCTCCCGCAACCGCAAAATTTTTGCTGACCGTTTGACGCCGAATGTCACACCCGAAGCCGCTCCGGCTGAAGCAGAACAGAAGTGCGAACTGAAAAGCTGAAGTTGCCGAAGAGAAGCCCAAGGCTGCCAAAAACGAAAAACCTGTGAAAGCCACCAAACCTCCGAAGACGGAAAAGAAAGCCAAGGCGGGGCAGCTTCGAACAAAATAATTTCAGACAGTCACGGAATTTGCAGTGGATCTTTTGGTTTCACAGAATATGAAATAACTTTGACCGGCCGGCGCAGGTTTGATTTATTCTCATGAAACACGGATTGAAGTTTAATGAACCCTGACGCACCCACCGATTCCGGTCGCCCCAAATTACCCCCAGGATTCCGTCCGCGTCGCGGTTTGAACTGGGGCATCATCGGGCTGATGTATACGTCCTATTATTTGTGCCGCTACAATTTTTCCCTCGCTAATAAATCCATCGCCGATGAGTTTCATTTTACGAAGTCGGACATGAGCAGCATCATCTCGGCGCAACTGCTCGCGTATGCCATCGGACAAATCATCAATGGACTGCTCACCGACCGGATTGGCGGCAAGCGCGCGATGCTCATCGGCGCGGCAGGGACAATCACAATGAACTTGCTGTTCGGCGCAGCGTCGTTTTGGGGCATGTTGTGGCTGTTCGTGGTGCTGCGAAGTATTGACGGTTATATCCAGGCGTTCGGCTCGCCGGGCTTCATCAAGATTAACGCGGCGTGGTTCAGCCAAACGGAACGTGGCACGTTCGCGGGAATCTTCGGTTGCATGATTAATTTGGGGCGAACCATTATTTTCAAGCTCGGACCAATGGTGCTTGGTGGATTTGTTTTTATCGGAATGTGGCACGTTCCGCCGCTGCACTGGCGCTGGCTGTTTTGGATTCCGGCGGGCATCGCGACGATGGTCGCAATCCTGCTGGCAATTTTTGTGAAGGACACGCCGGAGCAGGCCGGTTTTGCCAATGTTCACGCCGGCGAAGAAGACCATTCCAACGTGGATGTGCGGAGTGAAATCTCGGTGGTATTCGGAAAGATTGTCAACAACCCGGCGGTGTGGATCATCGCGCTGGCGTATTCCTGCACCGGTGCGGTGCGACAAAGTGTTGACCAATGGTTTCCGCGTTATTTACAGGAAGTGCAACATCTGGATATGAAGGCGCCGCAATTTCAATGGACCGGATTTTTGATTCCGGTGGTCGCATCAGCCGGTTCACTATTATCAGGTTTCATTTCCGACAGATTTTTTCAAGGACGCCGCGCCCCGGTGGCGTCGGGAATATATTTTATCGAGGTCGTGGTCATCCTGCTGGCGGCGCAGGCGCACAGCGTGAACGCGGTGGCGATTTCGTTCATCGTCATTGCGTTCACGGTTAACTCGACGCACTCGCTGCTCGGCCCGGCGGCGGCGATGGATATCGGCGGCCGCAAAATGGCGGGGTTCGCGTCCGGCGTCATTGATTCGTTCCAATACTTCGGCGCAAGCGTTGCGCTGAAACTTCTCGGCTGGCTGCTCGATAAAAACTGGGATTACTATTTTTATTTCATGGCTCCGTTCGGCATCATCGGCGGCCTGCTGATGTTTTCCATCCGCAACAAAAACATTTCCAGCACCCAGCCGCCGGACTCAAACAAGCTGGACGGGATCGCGTGACGTTTTTGTCACGCAAAATTCTTTGACCGCTGCGCACAGCTCTGTTTTGCTTCGCCGAGACAGGAATGGTTCCAAATTATTTTTATCCGGCCACGGTCACGCTTTGTCTGGCGATCGTGATTCCGGCTTGTTTTTACAACAATCCACTCCAGCACAGCCGCTGGTTCATGATGCGTCGCTTCATCAACTGGCTGCCGCTCTGGATATGACTTATGCTTTTCTGTGCATGGGCATCGTCAACGGATTCGCTTATGTGGGCAGCGGCATTCAACCCATCAGCCTCGGATTTTTGATTGCGCGCAAAGAGCTGGCAATGATTGCCCTTTTCGTCATTCCGTTCGCCGCAATTGGCGGAGCGATTACCATTTGGATTTGGCATGAACTGCCCGCCGCCACGAAAAAATACATCGCCGAAGTGGAACGGAAGCGGTAAGATCAATGCTTGACCGTGCCGGAACTTCCGCTGCCTTGAGGCAAGTGAGCTGAACGCCCTTACACTCCTTGCAAAAAAACGGTGCGTTACTTATAAGGTCAAGGCTATTGTTGGCAATTTTGTAACAAAGCGCTTCTTGACTTTTCATCGGTTTTCTGCAAATAATTATCATAGTTATTTTGCCGTGTATGAAACTTATGCGCTTTTTAGTCGCAACAAGATACGGATTGGTTTTCACATTCTTGTTAGTGATTTTTCGTGTTAGTCTAGCACAAACTGCTTATGATCCAGTTGTCGGTCCCGTACCCAGAATCATCTGTCCGGCAAATCACGCCATGTTTTTCGCGCCAGTGGACATTCCGATTTTTGCTTACGCGCTGCGCACCAATGTGGAATTTTTTGCAGGCACCAACGATCTTGGCAGCGGTTTCAATCTGGGTCTGGGTTCCGCTGGTGGTCCGCCGAGAGTCCAGCCTGATTTCGTTATCGCGGGGCCAAATCCTCTGCTCGGTCATATTTTTTACTGCGTATGGACCAACGCGCCACCGGGTGCCTATGCCTTGACCGTTGTGGCAATGGGTGCTGTTGACGGCCTTGATACTTCCAGCAGGACTTCCCCGCCAGTGAATATCACTATTTTGGCTTCAACAACCAATGCGAATCCGACCGATGTTGTGAATATCGTAGCAACCGATCCGATTGCCATCGCCGGCACAAATTCATGGATCTGGCCGGGCATGACAAACGAGACACCGGCATGGGCAAACTGGCCGCCGGCGAGCTGGCAATCCTTCACCAATTGGGGACCAAAGGACGCGCTTTTCACCGTGCGCAGTTTCGGCGACGCAAGCAATTCAATCACTGTCAACTACAATATCGGTGGCACCGCCAGCAATGGCGTGGATTATGTCGAGTTGCCGGGCAATGTGACAATTCCCGCTGGCGAAGCTTACGCTCTAATCCCGATTGTCCCAATTGACAATGGTTCGAACAATTTTCCAAGGACCGTTGTTCTCACGCTTACGCCGGATACCAACATGCCGCCGGATTACATTGTGGGAATTCCGCCGCGTGCGGCTGCGCTAATTCTCGAAAACTGGCCGCGTCCGCTGCCATTCCTGTTGCCTGACGGTAGCTTCCACCTCAACGCATTTGGACCGGATGGGGCTTGGTTCTCCGTTGAAAGCTCAACCGACCTGCAAAACTGGTCGTCTATTTCTACCACCAATCAAGTTTTCCAAGGCTCAATTGATTTTATTGACCCGAATGCGACGAATAATTCAAGCGGATTTTATCGCACCGAGCAAGTGACAAACACGCCGGCGAATTAAAATTCAAAACGCCCGGCGGAATTTGATTCGCCAAATAAACTCGCCGTATTTCGTTCTTTGTCAGCAAGGCTTGGCAAAACTTGGACCCGGCCGCAGTTTTACCGCATAAAATAATTCAGCGGGAAATCGTTCCTTCAATCTGCCCATGCGGTTCGTCCGTCGGCACGAACAATTCATTTTTATTTTCCAAGCCGAACGGCTTGAGATTGATCAGTAGGCAATGCTTGTTCGGCATCGCGATGTGGATTTTTGAAATCTCCGGCACTGCCTTCAATGCAGCCTCGCCCATCTGGAACAAAGTCACCTGCACAGACGGACTGAATTTTTTGGCGAACACCACCAGCATCATGTTGAGAATTTTGTCATTAGTTGCCAAATAACTTTTCGGCTTCTTGGTGTAAGTCCAAATCGCCTTCAGTTTCGTCGCGCAAATACGGTCGCTGGTTTCTGGTAAAGTCGTGAATTCGTCGCGCAGATAATTTTCAAAGCCCGACGCCGTTGATTTTAGGATAAATAATTCCTCGATGCCAGATTCAACGACCTTGCCCTTGTGCGTGCAGACAATTTTTGCGAACGGCTTTGCCACGCTCTTCTCCAAAAAAGAATGTGCGTGCGGCTTGCCTCCGACGGAAATCCGATTCCAGCAATGCTCTGTCAGGCTCACTTCCACACGGCTGACGTGTTTATAGGTCTTGAGAAAGTGTTCGCCCAGGACAACACCGAATGCCTCCGTCTCCGTGCCAAGCCTTTGTTTGGCGAACACATTGACGGTGTTCTTGATCGAGTCCGTCGCGACAACTAGGCAATTGTCGGATTTCGTGTAAGACGCGTCGAAGTCGCCTTGCAACATCACCTGCACGTCCAGTTCCTTGAGGGAATGGATTTTTCCGGCGCGAAAAACTTTCAGCACGCGCACTTTTGCTTTGCCGTAATTGTGTTGGATCAACTTCATGGCGCAATCACAGCGTCGAAAAGGATTCGTCCAAAACTTCCAGAAGAAAATCCGCATCGGCCAGCGTGATGCACATCGGCGGCGCGAAACGAATGGTCTGACCCCACAAGCCGCCTTTCCCGATCAGCAAGCCAAGCTCGCGCGCTTTTTCCAAAACCATCGCGCACTCGGCGGACGCCGGCGCTTTTGTCGCGCGGTCTTTGACCATTTCGATGCCGATCATCAAACCTTTGCCGCGCACGTCGCCGATGACTTTGTGCTTCTCTTTCAATTTTGCGAGTCCCGCGTGGATATGGTTGCCGAGTTTGAGCGAGTTCGCTTGAAGATTATCTTTCTTGATGACTTCGAGAACGGCTTTGCCCATCGCGCTGACGACGGGATTTCCGCCGAACGTGTTGAAATGAATTTTGCCGACGAGCGACTGCGCGATTTTATGCGTCGTCACAACTGCCGCCAATGGACAGCCGTTGCCAATTCCCTTCGCCATCGTGACGATGTCGGGAATCACATCTTGCGTTTCAAATCCCCAGAAATGTGTTCCGGTTCTGCCGAAGCCAGTTTGAACTTCGTCCGCGATACACACGCCGCCCGCTGCGCGGACGTATTCGTAAGTCTGCTTGAGATAACCTTGCGGAAATTCCACGAAGCCGCCGACGCCCTGAATGGATTCCGCGATGAAGCCCGCGACTTTTCCCGGCGTCGCGAAATCAATCAACTCTTTCACATCATTCGCGTATTTTTTGCCCGCGTCCGCGTCGTCATAGCCGAAAACGCCGCGATACTGATACGGCGCGAGCGCGTGATGCACGCCAAAGCTGTGCGGCACATTGTATTTCCAAGTGCTGTGCGCCGTGACGCCCATGCCGGACGCATTGCCGCCGTGATACGCATTGCGCAACGCGATCATGTCGTAGTTCCCCGTGCTGGCGCGCGCCATCAGCAGCGCGAGATCATTCGCCTCCGAACCGGAGTTCACGAAATAGCAGGCCTTCAAGTCGCCCGGCATTTTCGACGCCAGCTTCTCGGCGTATTGCGCGACGTTCGGGTGGAGATAAATCGTCGTCGAATGCTGGTAAAGTTCAGTCTGCCGGTTGCCCGCCGCGATGACGTGCGGATGGCAATGCCCCACGCTGATCGTCACGATGCCGCCGAGGCCGTCGAGATAGCGCTTGCCGGTTTCGTCCCAGACGTATTGCATCGAACCCTCGACGACCATGAGCGGCTTTTTGTAATAAAGAAAAATGCCGGGATTCATGAACTGCTTGCGCAACGCGAGCACTTCATCGGCGGACGGCCCGGTGTATTTTTTCGGTTGATGACTGGTCGGGGGCAACGGGATTGTTTTCATAATTTCAAAACGCGTATCGCTTTTATTTCTTAATTTGGGAAACCATCTTGGCCGTTCCGCGCAAAATATTCAACGCTGAAAAATTCCTGTTGCGCGCGATTTCCAGGAACGATTATTTTTTCACCACATCGTGACTTATCGGAGGATTTCTGGTTGAATGACGACGTGCGAGTGCTGAATTATGCAGTAAACTGAAACAATTGCTGCAAGGTTAAGAGAAATTGGCAAACAGCGAAAAAAACTTCATTTTTCACAGTCCGACGGCTTTGCTCTCCTTAAAAATTCAGTCACAATAAAAAAGCCGTGGCATTTGTTGACCCGCCATACTTCGGCCCGGCGCATAGATTGTATACGTATTAGAAAATTGACCATGAAATGCTTTTTGAGGCCTTGAGCAATTTTCAAGGGGACTTTCTTCTTGCTTACGACGATGCTGTTGAAATCCGAAAGTTAACCAGCTAATCGGGGATTCTGGCGATCAAACTCTAAATCCTTGAGTTTAATCATTTCAATTTTCGTGTTGACGGGCGCAGAAGGCATATTAAATCCGCAATAGTTAAACCTGAATTTGCAATTTCTAGCAACTGGAATTCTTAAAGAGGCCCGCATCTGGACGATTTCCGCAACGCAAGATAAACGGTGAACGCCACGGCGAAGCCGATGAACCACGCGTAATTGTAAAGATGCGCGAGCGAGGCCGGAATGCTTTCCGCCGACAGCGCGTTGATGTTCACCAGAAAACCAGGCAAACTCGGCAGCACGCCGATCACCAATGAAATCAAGGCGACGATGCTGACGCCGTTCGTGAAACGATATTCGCCATCGGATTTGTAGAGCGCGGTGACATTCAGTTTGCAGCGGCGGCAGACAAAATAATCCGCGATCAAAATTCCGCCGATCGGTCCGAGCAACGCGCTATACGCTATAAGCCAGGTGAAAATGTAGCCGTTCGGGTCGGCCACGAGTTTCCACGGCATCATCAGAATGCCGACGATGCCGGTGATGAGTCCGCCGATGCGGAAGGAAATTTTCTTCGGCGCGAGATGCGCGAAATCATTCGCCGGACTGACGACGTTCGCCGCGATGTTTGTCGCGAGCGTGGCAATGCAAAGTGAAAGCATCGCGACGACCAGCACGACGGGATTTTTGAAATGCGTCAGCACATCCACCGGATTCCAAATCGGCGCGCCGTAAATGATCGTTGTTGCCGACGTGACCGCGACGCCGATGAACGCATAGAGCGCCATCGTCAGCGGCAGGCCGAGCGTTTGACCGATGACCTGGTCGCGTTGCGATTTTGCGTAGCGCGAGAAATCGGGAATATTCAGCGAGAGCGTCGCCCAAAAACCGACCATGCCAGTGAGCGCTGGAAAAAAGTAAGTCCAGAATTGTCCGGCCTTCGGCTGGCCCGCATCGAATGCCGACGGCTGCGACAGGATTGACCCGAAGCCGCCCGCCGAGCGCCACGCCCACCACAGCAGCAGCAAGCCGAGCGCGATGAGCAGCGGCGCTTTGATGTTCAGCAGCCAGCGGATCATCTCGATGCCGCGATAGATGACCCACATGTTGACGCCCCAGAAAAACAGGAAGCAAAGGAATTGTCCGCCCGTGATGCCGAGCCAGTTCGTCGCCAGCGCGGGATGCAGATTAAAAATCGTCACGCAGATTTTGTAAATCGCCTCGCCGCCGATCCACGTTTGAATTCCAAACCAGCCGCACGCGACGAATGCGCGGAGAATTGCCGGAACATTCGCGCCTTTCGTCCCGAACGATGCGCGGCAATAAACCGGAAACGGAATTCCATAAAGCGTTCCGGCGTGCGCGTTGAGGATCATCGGAATCAGCACAATGAGGTTGCCGATAAAAATCGTGAGGATGGCCTGCCACCAGTTCATGCCGCCGCCGATGAGTCCCGACGCGAGCATGTAAGTCGGGATGCACGCGGACATGGAAATCCACAGCGCGGCGAAGCTCAACATGCCCCACCTGCGCCGCGATTGCGGCACGGGCGCGAGGTCAGCGTTGAAAAGCTGGCTCTGCTCGATGTCGGCCTCGACATCAGGCGAGTTGGCGGCAAGGCCGGATACGGTGGCGTTCATGACTGGAACATTTGCATTAAACACCGATGTCTTCGTTCCACAATTCAGGTTTGGCTGCGATGAACCCGCGCATCAACCGGATGCATTCCCCGTTTTGCAATACTTCCACCGAGACGCCCGACTGACGCAGATGATCCTCGTCGCCCATGAACGTGATGTTCTCGCCCACCACGACACGGGGAATCTTGTAAAGTTTGATGGCACCGGAACACATCGGACATGGCGAAAGCGTCGTGTAAATCGTGCAACGTTCGTAAACTTTGGCGGGTAGACGACCGGCGTTTTCGAGGCAATTCATCTCGGCGTGATGAATCACGCTGCCGTGTTGCACGCGCTGGTTGTGGCCGCGCCCAATGATTTTTCCATCACACACGAGCACGGAGCCAATGGGAATGCCGCCGGCAGCCAGTCCTTTTTTCGCCTCGTCAATCGCCGCTTGAAGAAAAGGATCAGCCATAATTTAGAATTTAGAAGTGACTTGGTTTGCGTTTTAAAAATTTTCCATGGCCTTGCTTGCCGACAAATTTTCCGTCGCGCGCCGCGACTTGCCCGCGCACGGTGACGACGCTTGGACGGCCTTCGATTTTCCAGCCTTCAAACACGTTGTAATCCACGTTCATATGCTGTGTCTTCACCGAAATTTTGCCGCGATAATTTGGATCAAAAACGACGAGGTCAGCATCCGCGCCGTGCTGAATCGTGCCTTTGCGCGGGAACAAATCAAACGTCTTCGCAATCTGCGTGCTGGCAACGTTCACGAACGTGTGCAAATCAATTTTGCCCGTCTTTACGCCGTAAGTGTAAAGCACGTTGATGCGGTCTTCGAGCGACGGGATGCCGTTGGGAATTTTCGTGAAATCATTTTTGCCCATGACTTTTTGCGTCTTGAAATCGAATGGGCAGTGATCGGTCGCGACGGTTTGAATGAGTCCGTCACGCAGACCGTTCCACAAAACTTTCTGATTGCGCTTGTCGCGCAGCGGCGGCGACATGACAAATTTCGCGCCCTCAAACTTCGGTTTCTCGGCGTCCGTTTTGTCGAGCGTGAGATATTGGATGAGCGTTTCGACGCCGACGCGCACACCGCGTTGACGAGCGGCGATGGCCTGCTCAAGCGCCTCCTTGCAACTCAAGTGGACAATGTAAGTCGCCGCGCCGGTGAGTTCGGCAAAGGTCATCAAGTGATGAACACCCTCGGCTTCGACAGCGGGCGGGCGGCTTTCGTGATGCTGGCCGGGATCGGTTTTGCCGGCGGAGAGCAACTCTTTGCAACGCTCGCTGACGAGCGTTTCATTCTCACAATGCGCGGTGACAATGACGCCGAGTTCCTTCGCGAGCTTGAGCGTGCGATACAATTCCGTGTCGTCCACGCCGAACGCACCTTTGTAAGCGAGATAAACTTTGAACGAACTGATGCCACGCCTGACGATTTCGCGTAATTGCTTTTCGGTTTTGTCGTCAAATTTCGTCACGCTCATGTGAAATGTGAAGTCACACGCGGATTTGCCGACGGCCTGACTCATCCACAACTCGAAACCATTGAGCGTATCGTCCGCGCGCGATGGAGCGCACATTTCGATGAGCGTGGTCGTGCCGCCGACGAGCGCGGCCTGGCTGGCGGTTTCGTAAGTATCTTTCGCATACGTGCCCATGAACGGCAAATAAATATGCACGTGCGGGTCAATGAATCCTGGGAAAATAAATTTTCCTTTCGCGCTGATGACTTCTGCACCTTTGGACGGCGTGATGTCGCGGTCAATGCGTGTGATGGTTTCATTTTCGCAAAGGATGTCCGCGACGTAGCGTTCGCTTGCGGTGACAATCTCGCCATTTTTGATGAGCAGGCTCATATATTATTTATGCCAAATGTCACCTTCGCCATAACTGAACCATCGGCTCGTGGTGACTTTTTGTTGCGTGAAAAACTGAACACCTTCGCTGCCTTGCATGTGCAGGTCGCCGAAGAAGGAGTCATTCCAACCGTTGAAAGGAAACCATGCCATCGAAGCCGGTACGCCGATGTTGATGCCGACCATGCCGCAATTGATACGATGCTTGAATTCGCGCGCAGCCTTGCCGGAACGCGTGAAGATGGAAGCGCCATTGCCGTAAAACGACTTGTTCGCCAGTTCGATGGCCTTGTTCAAATTATCCATGCGCATCACATTTAGCACGGGGCCGAAAATTTCCTCCTTCGCCACGGTCATGTCGGTTTGGACGTGATCAAGAATCGTCGCGCCTACGTAAAAACCGTTGGGCGCTTCGCTGACTTTCACGCCGCGCCCGTCGGCGGGAATTTTTGCGCCTTCCTTAACGCCGGCTTCGATCAATTCCAGAACACGATCACGATGCTGGCGTGTGATTACCGCGCCCATGTCCGGTTGTGATTCACGGTCGGTCGGGCCAACTTTGATTTTGCGCGTGGCTTCGATGAGCGTGGGCAAAACATTTTTCTCCGCACCGCCGACAATAACCGCAGTTGAACCCGCCATGCAGCGCTCACCCGCGCAACCGAACGCGGCTTCAATGACACCGCGTGTGGAATTTTCCACATCGGCATCGGGCATGATGATGACGTAATTTTTCGCGCCGCCGTTGGACTGAACACGTTTACCGTGCTTCGTGCCGACTTCGTAGATATAGTGCGCAATTGGCGTCGAGCCAACAAAAGAAATGGCTTTCACTTTCGGATGTGTGAGCAATGCGTCCACAACTTCACGTCCACCGTGAACGATGTTCATCACACCCTTCGGCAGGCCGGCCTTCTCCAGCAGCTTGGCGATCTTGATGGCGGTGAGCGGAACTTTTTCGCTTGGCTTTAGGACGAACGTGTTGCCGCACGCGATGGCGATGGGATACATCCACAACGGCACCATCGCGGGAAAATTGAACGGCGTGATGCCGACGCACACGCCAAGCGGCTGGCGGATCGCTTCGCAATCAATGCCGCGCGCGATATTTTCCAGAACTTCACCCATCATCAATGAAGGCACACCCAGCGAAAATTCAACGACTTCGATGCCGCGCTTCACGTCGCCGCGCGATTCGACCAGCGTCTTGCCGTGCTCGCGCGTGTTGCTGCGAACGAGATCCTCAAAATTATCCTCCATCAACATTTTGAAGCGGCCAAGAATTCGCACGCGCTCTACCGGCGGCGTTTCCATCCACGCCGGAAACGCGGCGTGCGCGGCCTCGACAGCGGCGTTCACATCGGCAGCCGTGCCGACGGGACATTCGGCGATGACGTCGCCGGTTGACGGATTAAAAACCGGCGTGCCCGCTACTTTTGGCTGAAGCCATTCGCCACCGATGAAAAAGGGACAAGGTTCAAGTGTTTTGCTCATAAAATTTTGGCTAAATGTTTAATCACAGGCTGTGTCGTCAGTCCTTGAGTATGCCTTGCAAAACTGGTCGCTGTTGGAATGTGTGTAGAAATACTCTTTGTTCGCTGATTATAGAAAAATGCGTTAACCGGTTTTATTTTTTGAAATCGCTCTTTGAGAGAATTTAGCTTCTTGTTGTCACTACCCCAAGCAAACCAGACAATGCTCGGAATGCGTTTTTCGCTTGAGCAAGTAGGTGGTGAGGTGATTTTGCTCGCGGATTTAATCGCAGAATCCAAATTCTTGTCGCACCAATAAAAGAGATTCCAGATTTGCACGAAGGCATCAGAAGGAATTTCTTTGCAGGCTGTTTCGTAAGCACGAACAAATATGTTCCTTACCGTTGGCAAAAGATTATCACCATCCAATTCCAATTGTCCCCATGCCTCCGAGTCGGATGACTTGGCCGAACCCGGATTTTTTCCGACCACGGCAGCTACGCACCGACCATTCGCCGAAACTGTCGGAGATTGTCGAAGATAAATCCGCGTATCGAAACGAAATGTTTCACCGAAACGAGATTCAAATTTGGCGTAGTAACTCATTTGATTATTCATCCACGCTGTTTCAACGGCACAACGCGCCGCTCCGCATGGCCGGTGTATTGCGACAGTGGGCGGATGAGGCGGTTGTCCGCGAGTTGCTCCATGATGTGCGCCGTCCAGCCGGTGATGCGCGCCATCACGAAGAACGGCGTGAACATGTCAATGTCGAAGCCCATCATGTAATATGCCGGGCCGCTGGGAAAATCGAGGTTCGGGTGGATGTTCTTTTGCTCTCGCATCGTGGTTTCGAGGATGTCCGCGATGTCGAGCCACTTCGACTGCCCGGTGAACTCCGCCATCTTGCGTGCGTATTTTTTCATCGTCGGCACGCGCGAATCGCCGTTTTTATAGACACGATGGCCGAAGCCCATCACCACGCGCTTTTCGCGCAGCGCGGTCAGCATCCATTCCTTCGCGCGCGACGGCTCGCCGACTTCCAGCAGTATGTGCATCACCGCCTCGTTCGCGCCGCCGTGCAACGGGCCTTTCAGCGACGCGATGCCGCCAACCACGCCGCTGTAAATGTCCGACAAACTCGACACGACCACGCGCGCGGTGAACGTCGAGGCGTTGAAACCGTGCTCGGCGTAAAGAATCATCGAAACCTCAAACGCCTTCACGACTTCCGGCGCGGGGACTTTGCCGAAAACCATGTGGAAAAAGTTTTCCACAAATCCCAGATCGCTGCGCGGCGGAATGAATTCATGTCCTTTGCGAAAGCGATAAAACGCCGCGATCATCGTGGGGATTTTCACCATCATGCTGATGGAACGCTTCAAATTGGTCGCCGCGTCGGTCTTGCCCATCTCCGCATCTTCCGATCCAAGAAAACTCACTGCCGTCCGCAGCACATCCATCGGGTGCCCCATGCGCGGAGATTTTTGAATCACGGACAGCAGATCTTTGCTGATTTCACGCTGGCTGCGGCCAATGGCCATGAAGTCGGCGAACTCCTTTACCGTCGGCAGTTCGCCGTGCCACATGAGCCACGCGACTTCCTCGAAGTGGCAATGCTCGCACAGCTCCTGCACGGGATAACCGGCATAAACCAGCGAGTTGATCTCCGGCATCACTTTCGAGATGCGCGTCGTGTCCACTACCACGCCGTCCAGGCCGCGATGGATGTTTGATTCGTCGCTCATAATTACCTCACAGTTTGAAATTAAAAACATCTTTGTCGAACTTTGCGTAATCCTTGTAACGCAACAATTCGTAAAGCTCCGCTCGCGTCTGCATCTCGCCGACCAACGACGCCTGACTGCCTTCGTTTTTGATTGCCGCGAGTCCGGTCTCAATGGCCTTCATCGCCAACCGCAGCGTCGTCACCGGATAAATCACGATGTTGATGCCGAGATCGGAAAGCTGCTTTGTCGTCAGTAATTTGCTTTTGCCAAACTCCGTCATGTTCGCGAGCAGCGGAACTTTAACGGCCTTGCGAAATGTTTTAAATTCATCTTCGTCCGCCAGCGCTTCCGGAAAAATCCCATCAGCGCCAGCACCAACGTAAGCCTTCGCCCGCTCAATCGCGCCGTCCAGACCTTCAAAGGCCCGCGCATCCGTCCGTGCCATGATAAGAAAATTTTTATCGCGCCGTGCGCCGATGGCGGCGTGGATTTTTTCCACCATCGCTTGCGTCGTCACGAGTGATTTGTAGTCGAGATGTCCACAGCGTTTTGGATTCACCTGGTCTTCGAGGTGACAGCCGCAAAGCCCGGCGTTTTCAAGCGTCTGAATCGTGCGCGCCATGTTCAGCGCCTCGCCGAAGCCGGTGTCCGCGTCAATCAGCGTTGGTGAATCCGTCGCGCGCGCAATCGCACCACCACGCGCCGCAACTTCGGACAATGTCGTCAAGCCAATGTCCGGCAAACCCAAATCTGCCGACAGCGCCGCGCCGGAAACGTAAACGCCATCAAAACCGTGCCGCTGAATCGCCATCGCCACGAGTGGCGAGAACGCGCCGGGGAAGCGCAGCAATTTTCCCGACTTGAGCGCGGTGCGGAAGTCTTTGCGCTTGTCCGAAACAGATTTTTTAGCGATGAGCATGAGTCAAAAGTGGTTGAATTTTTGCGGCATGTTGGTCGTGACCTTCTTCCCATGGAAATTTTCCTAACTTGTCAGTCCATACGGCCTGCAATACAGGGAATTTACCATCCAAACAGCGGTAAAACCATTGCACGCTACCAAGAAACTCCCAGTAAGTTTTTGGATCAACAGTAACAAATGTCATCTTGCCTTCGGTAAAAAATTCATCGGTTTCCTGTCCTGCCTGAAAGCTCGCTCCCTTTTCAATCTTTGCACAGATTTCGTTGATTGTGATTCCGGCAATATGCTGGCTTAAACCAAAAATTACTATTTCAGGATGTTGAAAACTCAAATAAAGCCCGATGGAAAAAGAATATGTCGGCCCGGCTGAATCTTCAGGGATTGTCACAATGTGGCAACGGTGTTGGACAACATCGGTGCAGATTTTTCGTTCCGATGCGTTTTCGGGTTTCGGCCATGTGAAGTTTGAAAGCACGGTTTTCATCACCAAGCTGTCAAAAGATGCCCCTTTGATCGCGTTGTGAGCAAGTCAGATTGTTCGGCGGCAGCACGACGTTCAGTTCGCCAACTTCCGCCGCTGAAAGTTGCGGCAGGCGTTGAACGATATTCAAAAACCGTTTCAATTCGTCAGCGGAAACCAAATCTTCCGTCAGCGTTTCAAACTTGTGGATGTAATCGGCGCGGTCAAACGGTTTCGCGCCGAGCGGGTGCGCGTTGGCCACCGCGATTTCGTCCGTGAGTTTTTTACCGTCGTTGAAAATGATTTCCACGCGTCCGCCAAACGCCTTTTCATTCGGGTCGGTTGAATGATAACGGCGCGTCCACTCGGCGTCCTCGCGAGTCGTGATCTTTTTCCAGAGCGCAACGACATCAGGATTCTTTGCGACTTCAGGCGCGTAGCTTTTAACGTGATGCCAGAAGCCCATGTGCAGTGCCGACGCGAAGATGAACATGATGCTGTGGTCGAGTGTCTCGCGGCTGGCGTTCGAGTCGAATTTCTGCGGGTCGCCAGCGCCCGTGCCGATGACGAAATGCGTGTGATGGCTCGTGTGAATGATGATTTCGCGGATAGTGTTCAGGTCGGGAATCTGTTTCCGCAACTTAAACGAGAGGTCAATCCACGCCTGCGCCTGATACTCGGCGGAATGTTCCTTTGTGTAAGAATCGAGAATCGCGCGACACGGTTCGCCGGGCGCAGGCAGTGGGACTTCGCAAGTCGCGTCCTTGCCACCGAGCATCCACGCAATGACGCTGTCCTCACCCTCATATATCGGCGACGGACTTTTTTCGCCGCGCATCGCGCGGTCAACGGCTTCAATTGCAAGCTTGCCCGCGTGCGCCGGTGCGTAGGCTTTCCAACTGGAAATCTCGCCCTTGCGCGATTGCCGCGTCGTGAAACTTACATGAACCGCCTGCTGCACGGCTTGAAAAATCACATCCGTGTCGAGTTTCAACATCGCACCCAACCCGGCGGCGACAGACGGACCGAGATGCGCGACGTGGTCTTTTTTGTGCACGTGCAGGCAAATCGCGCGGACCAAATTCATCTGGATTTCGTAGCTGACGAGAATTCCGCGCAGCAAATCCTCGCCGCTGCGACCGCTTTGCTGCGCGACGGCGAGCAACGGCGGAATGTTGTCTGCCGGATGCGAATAATCCGCCGCCAGAAACGTGTCGTGCATGTCAAGTTCACGCACGGCCACGCTGTTCGCCCACGCGGCCCACTCGCAATCAAATCGCTGTGCCGCTGGAACGCCGAACAATGTTGCGCCGTTCGCGCGTGGATGTGCAAGCGCCTGCGTTCGCGCGTTCGCGACGGGTGTGCGATTGATGGCGGCACTGGCAACGGCGGCGTTATCAATAATGCGGTTGATCACCATTTCGCGCGCCTGAATATCAATCGTTGCGCTAGCAGAAGCCAATGCCGCGATTTTCCAGGCAAGTTGTTCGCTTTTGGGAAGCGCAACTTTCGACGGTGAAACCTTGACGTGATGCGTAATCACAGGCGCGGGATCAATTGCTGTTATCCACGCGACAACGCATCGGACTGTTTCACGAATTCATCGCCGCGCCATTCGCCGTCGGCCTTGACGACTTTCGTTGCGGTCGCAGCTTTTTGCGCGGCCTTGCGCTCGGCCTGGCGTTTCACGAGGTCGGCGTGCGTGGTGAAATAATCGAGGCTCTTGCCTTTGAAATCGGCGAGCGTTTCAAACTTGTGCTTCGTCATGAACGCGAGCAGTTCATCGCGCATGGGTTTCACACATTCGTAACCGAACTTCATCACGCCGGTGCAGACTTGCACGGTATCCGAGCCAAGCAAAATAAATTGCGCCGCGTCGTTGCCGCTCTCGATGCCGCCGAGGCCGGAGAGCGAACGTCCGGGAAATTCCTTGCGGATGAGCTGCGCAATTTCCATCACCATGCGGAGCGCGATGGGCTTAACGGCCTTGCACGAATAACCGCCAGGCGTCGTATAGCCTTCGACGCTCGGTTCGGGACGGAGTGTGTCGAGATTCACACCCATGACGCTGCGGATGGTGTTGATGGCGCTCAAGCCGGTCGCACCGCCACGCAACGCCGCGCGGCTTGGGTCTTCGATGTGCGTGATGTTCGGCGTCATCTTTGCCCAGAATGGTTTGGTCGCGGCAGATTTCACCCAGCCGCAGACTTCTTCGAGAATGTCCGGATCCTGGCCCATCGCCGCCCCCATCTTGCGTTCCGGCAAACCGTGCGGGCAGGAAAAATTCAATTCGAAACCATCCACACCCACAGCCTCGCTACGTTTGACGAGTTCGATCCACGCGTTCTTGTTATATTCCTCCATGATGGAGGCAATGAGCACGCCGGCGGGATGCAGGTCTTTGCACTTCTTGAATTCTTCCTCCCAAATCTTGAACGGCCGGTCGCTGATCAACTCGATGTTTTCCCAGCCGATGACTTCGCCGCTCGTCGCGAGCAACTTACCATAACGCGGTGTGACGTTGACGACCTTTGATGCGTCGAGGCTGACGGTTTTGGCAATCACCGCGCCCCAGCCTTCAGTGAAAGCCTTGCTGATGACGTTAAGATTTGTTCCAGGCGGGCCTGATCCAATGATGAAGGGATTTGGCAATTTAAGCCCATCTACAGTTGTGGCTAATGTTGGCATACGTTTTTCCTTGTGGCTTGTTTTTTTATTTTTAACTCGCTTTGGACGCATTGGCTACAATAATTTTGAACAAAAGGAAAAATAACAGCGGATATGAATTCATCGCTGAACCCAAAACGCGCCATTGCTGAACTGAAAGAACTTCGTGCCCTCACCGGCGACGAGAACGGCGCACAGCGTATCGCGTTCACCCCGATGTGGACCAAGACGCGTACGTGGCTGCGGAAAAAACTGGAAACACTCCCGGTCGAACTTCACACCGACGCAGCGGGAAATCTTTGGACAACGTTGCGCGGCGAATCGGAAAGATCGCTGCTCATCGGCGGGCACATGGATTCCGTGCCGAACGGCGGCTGGCTCGATGGTTGCCTGAATATTTTGGCCGGTGTCGAAATTTTGCGGCGAATCAATTCGCAATATCACGGCAAGCCGCCAATCACAATTCGTCTCGTGGATTGGGCCGATGAAGAAGGCGCGCGGTTCGGCAAAAGTTTGTTCGGCTCGTCGGCCTGCTCCGGCAATTTAAATCTGGAAGAAGCGCGTGGTTTAAAAGACAAAAGTGGAATTTTATTGCCCGACGCATTGAAAGAAGTCGGCGTGGGTTTCGAACGCGTGAAAGACAGCGGCCAAGAGTTAAAAAATGCCGTCGCGTATCTGGAACTTCATATCGAACAAGGCCCGGTGCTTTTGGATTTGGATTTGCCGCTTGGTGCGGTGCTTGGAACTTTTGGCGTCGAACGCCATGCAATTACGTTTCACGGCCAGGCCGCGCATTCCGGCAGCACGCCGATGAACCGCCGTAAAGACGCCTTCCTGGCTGCCGCAAAAATGAGTTCCGAAATTTATCGTATCGCCGAGCGCAGCCATGGCGGGGTTTGCACCATCGGTTCCTGCACGACCAAACCCGGCATTGTCACCAGCGTTATTGAAGAATGTCGCATCACGCTCGACCAGCGCCATCTCGACGCCGACGCGCTGGTCCGGATGTTACACGAAGCTAAAGAAGCGAGTGAAAAATTTGCGAAAGAAGGCAGCGTGAAAGTTTCGTGGGAACGCCTTTGGCAAATCGAACCTGTTTTGTTCAACAAGGAATTGATTCAAATTTGTGCGGATTCCATTTCCGAAACCTTCGGCAAGGTTCATCGCTTGCCGAGCGGTCCGTTGCACGACGCTGCCGAAGTCGCGCGCGCCGGTGTGCCGACCGTGATGATGTTCGTCCAAAGCCTGCACGGCATTAGCCACAACAAAATCGAGGACACGAAGGAAGAACATCTTGAACTGTGTGTGACCGCGTTCGACAAGCTCGCGGAGAAAACTTTGCGCTGGATTTTACAGAAATAATTTATGATTATCGGCGTTCCCAAGGAAATAAAAGAGCAGGAATTTCGCGTGGCGATGCTGCCGTCCGGCGCGTATCAACTCATCAAGCGCGGCCATCAGGTTGTCGTCGAACGCGGCGCGGGTGCAGGCACGGGCTATCCTGATTCCGAATACGAAAGTGCCGGCGCAAAGCTGGTCGCCTCGCACGCGGAGGTTTTCGCGCGGGCGGATTTGATCGTAAAAGTGAAAGAGCCGCTTCCGGGTGAATATAGTTTATTGCGGCGTGAACAATTGCTTTTCACCTATCTGCATCTCGCTGCAAACCGGCAATTGACCGAAGTGCTGCAAAAATCCGGCATCACCGCCATCGCTTACGAAACCATCGAGGTGAACCGGCGGCTGCCGCTGCTCGAACCGATGAGCGAAATCGCCGGGCGCATGAGCATTCTCGTCGGCGGATATTTTCTGGCGAAACATTTTGGCGGCAGCGGCACGTTGCTCGGCGGCGTGCCGGGCGTTTTGCCGGGCAAGGTAGTTGTCATCGGCGGCGGCGCATCGGGCGTAAACGCCGCGCGTATGGCACAGGGGCTTGGTGCGGATGTCACGATTCTGGAAGTGGACCTGGAACGGATGCGTTTTCTCGACATCACGCTGCACACGGCGCACACGCTTTACTCGAATGAATCGCACTTGATGGAATTGCTGCCGACAGTGGATTTGCTCATCGGCGCAGTTTTGGTTCCTGGTGCAAAAGCACCAAAATTGATCAGCCGGGAAATGTTGCGTCGAATGCGGCCGGGCAGCGTGCTGGTGGACATCGCGATTGATCAGGGTGGTTGCGCGGAAACTTCGCATCCAACCATGCACGACCGTCCGGTCTTCGTCGAGGAAGGCGTGACGCATTATTGCGTCGCGAACATGCCCGGTGCCTACGCACGTACCGCGACGCAGGCGCTCACGAACGTGACGCATCGCTATGTGGAACTGCTGGCTGACCATGACCTCGCCGAGGCGTGCCAAAAACAACCGGCATTGCTGGGCGGTATCAATGTCATGGCCGGGAAAATCACACACAAGGCCGTGGCCGAAGCGCACGGCCTGACGTTTTCACCGCCACAATTATGAACGGTTGAAGAATTTTATTGGGAGACTAATTTGCGGAAGAAGTTTATGAGTTGCTCGTTGGAATTTAAGTTGAATGACAAGCCGGTCAGTATCGGAAACATTTCGCCGAACACCACGTTGCTGGAATTTTTACGTGCCTGCGGATTGACCGGCACCAAGGAGGGCTGCGCCGAGGGCGATTGCGGCGCGTGCTCGGTCGCCATTGTTGAAAACGATGTGAATGGCAAGGCAACATATCGCGCGGTGAACAGTTGTCTCATACCAATATGTTTGCTCGCCGGCCGCCAAATCGTGAGCGTGGAAGGTATTGGCTGCTCCGAAAAAATGCATCCGGTGCAGCGCACAATGGTCAATGGCTACGGCTCACAATGCGGTTATTGCACGCCCGGTTTTATTTGCTCGCTGTTCGAGGGATTTTATCGCGACGATCTGAAAACCGGCGATGACCTCGATGAACAGCTCGCGGGAAATCTTTGCCGCTGCACCGGCTACCGCCCAATTCGTGATGCGGCTATTGAAGCCTTCGCCGAACGCGTGATGAGGAATGGCAACGACACTTTTGCCGAACGCCTAAAAAATTCCGATGCCAAACTCGGCGCGGCGGAATATGAATTTGCCGGAGAAAAATTCTTTCGCCCGGCTTCATTGACCAAATTGTTTCGTTTGCGAAAGGAGAATCCCGACGCGCGTCTTATCGCCGGCGCGACGGAACTCGGCCTCGACATCACCAAACGCTACAAAAAATTCCCGACGTTGATTTCCACCGAAGCCGCAGTGGAGTTGAAGGAAATCAAATCCACGGAAACCGAATGGCACATCGGCGCAGCCGTCACGTTCACGATGATCGAAGACAAGCTGGCTGAAGAATTTTCCGCGCTCGGCGACATGCTGCGCGTGTTCGGCTCGCGGCAAATCCGCAACCGCGCGACGATGGGCGGCAATCTCGTCACCGCCTCGCCCATCGGCGACAGCGCGCCCGTGCTGTTCGCGCTGGACGCAAAAATCATTCTCGCTTCCGAAACTGGCGAACGCATTTTGCCCGTCGGCGATTTTTTTGTCGCTTATCGCAAAACCGCGCTCCGACTGGGTGAAGTTCTGAAAACAATTGTGATTCCGCGTGGAATTTCAGCGCCGAATCGAACGCGCCAATCCGCGTGGTTCAAAGTTTCCAAGCGCCGCGAAATGGATATCAGCACTGTCGCCGCTTGTTTTGTGGTGGATTTGGATGAGCAGAAAATCATCCACCACGCGCGGCTGGCTTATGGCGGCGTGGCCGCAATGCCGGTGTGTGCAAAAAAAACTGAGGCCGCGTTGCTCGGCAAAGTTTGGAACGGAGAAACGATTCAAAATGTTCTACCGATCTTGGAAAAAGAATTCACGCCAATTTCCGACGTGCGCGGCTCGGCACAATATCGTAGCGGACTGATTACAAGTTTGCTGGAGAAATTCTATTTCGATGTAGCAGGAGGGGTGAGTCGGCTCAATTCACCCCTTGGGAGTCCGGGCCGACTCACATCGGCTGCTACAAAAACTCCGCCGCACGAAAGCGCGCACAAGCACGTCACGGGTGAGGCGATTTACACGGATGATTTTGCGGCGCGGAAAAACATGCTGGAAATCTGGCCGGTTTGCGCGCCGCACGCCCGCGCGGAAATTCTCAAGCGCGATGCTTCGATGGCGAAAAAGATGCCCGGAATCGCGGCGGTTTTGCTGGCGGAAGATGTGCCGGGATTAAATGATGTTGGGGCGGTGAGGCAAGACGAAATTTTGCTCGCGGACAAGGAGGTTTTTTATCACGGCCAGATTGTTGCGCTAGTTGTCGGTGAAACGCAGGAAGCCTGCCGGGTCGCTGCTGAAAAAATCATCGTCGAATATGAACCGATGCCGCCGGTTTTGAAAATCGAGGGGGCCATCGCACAGAACAGTTTTCACACGGAACCAAATTTTATCCGGCGCGGCGACATTCAATCGGCCCTGGAAAATTCACCGCAGATTCTCGAAGGCGAATTTTATCTCACGGGGCAGGAACATTTTTATCTGGAAATGCAGGCCGCCTGCGCGGAACCGGGTGAGGATGGCTCGATGTTTGTGAAATCCTCGACGCAGCATCCGTCTGAAGTGCAGCACATCGTGGCGCATCTGCTGCATGTGCCGGAGAACCATGTCGTGGTGCAAAGCCCGCGCATGGGCGGCGGTTTTGGTGGCAAAGAAACGCAGGCGGCGACGTTCGCGGCGCTGGCCGCGCTGGCCGCTGCGAAAACAAATCGCCCCGTGCGCGTGCGTGTTAATCGAGATCTCGACATGATGCTCACGGGCAAACGGCATCCGTTTATGGCGAAGTTCAAAGTCGGCTATAACCCGGACGGCGATTTGCTCGCGGCAAAAATTGAACTTGTTTCCAACGGCGGCTGGTCGCTCGATTTGTCCATGCCGGTGACCGACCGCGCGGTGTTTCATCTGGACAATTCTTATTTCATTCCGGCGGTTGAATTTTCGGGACAAGTTGCCAAAACAAATCTAGCGTCGAACACCGCGTTTCGCGGTTTTGGCGGGCCGCAAGGAATGCTGGTCATCGAGGAAATCATTGACCGCATCGCGCGGCGGCTCGGCAAATCGCCGGAAGAAATCCGTGAACGCAATCTGTATCGCGGCAGCGGCGAAACGAACACGACGCATTACGGGCAGGAAATCGAAGATAATCGCATCCAGCGCGTTTGGCACGAATTGAAGGAAAGCAGCGCGTTTGAAAAGCGGCGCGACGAAATTGAAAAATGGAATTCAAAAAACTCGCATTGCAAACGCGGGCTGGCGATGACGCCGGTGAAATTTGGCATTTCATTTACGCTCACGCATCTCAACCAAGCAGGCGCGCTGGTTTTGATTTATCAGGATGGTACAGTGCAGGTGAATCATGGTGCGACGGAGATGGGCCAGGGCGTTCACACCAACATCGCGATGATCGCGGCAAAAGAACTCGGCCTTTCGTTCGAAAAGATCCGCGTCATGCCGACGAGCACGGACAAAATACCGAACACGTCCGCGACGGCGGCGTCGTGCGGCACGGACCTGAACGGCATGGCGGTGAAAAATGCTTGCGACATCCTGCGCGCACGGCTCGCACCGGTCGCCGCGAAATTGCTTTCCATGACTGTCGGACGTGAAATTGCGTCTGACAAGGTGGTGTTCGCGGACGATGTTGTTTCCGCCATTGGATTGGAAGAGATAAAATTCACGTTCAAGGAAGTCGTAGCCGCCGCCCATGTCCAACGCGTCAGTCTTTCTTCGACGGGATTCTATCGCACACCGGAAATCCATTACGACCGCGCGAAGGGCAAAGGGAATCCATTTCATTATTTTGCTGTCGGCGCAGCGGTGACAGAAGTGGAAGTGGACGGTTTCACCGGCATGGGCCGGATTTTGCGCACGGACATTTTGCACGACGTCGGCGACTCGATAAATCCCGGCATCAACCTTGGTCAAATCGAAGGCGGCTTCGTGCAAGGCGCAGGCTGGCTCACTTGCGAAGAACTGGTTTGGAATGACAAAGGCGTTTTGCTGACGCATTCACCGGACACTTACAAAATTCCAGCGGTCGGCGACCGGCCACTGGAATTTAATGTGAATTTTCTCACGCAGGCCACACAGCGAAACACAATTCACGGCAGCAAGGCCGTCGGCGAACCGCCGTTGATGCTGGCCATTTCCGTACGCGAGGCGATCCGCGACGCGGTGTCGGCATTTGGTCATGGCAAAGGCGAAATTGCACTTTCTTCGCCCGCAACTTGCGAGGCGATCTGGATGGCGATTCAAAAACAGCGGTCACACTAATTCAATTTTTTCCACCGGCACGGCCTGTTTTTCGTCCGCCGGCTCCGCGCGTTTTTCGATGTATTGCGCCATGATGCTCACGGCAATTTCTGGCACGGACTGCGACCGGATGTTGATGCCGACCGGACACGCCACGCGCCGGACTTCTTCAGGCGTGGCGATTTTATTTTTCACGAAATGTTCGGAAATCGTCCGCGCTTTTCGCGAACTGCCAATCATGCCGAGAAATTGAAACGGACGATGAATCCACGTTTCCAGCACGAGCGCATCATGCTTGTGGCCGCGTGTGACAACGAGTCCGAACGTGGGCGCATCCGCGAACGAAACATTGAGCAACCCGCCCCAGTTGCCGACGTGAAGTGAAACTTCGCGCGGAAAAATTTCGTGATTTGCGAGTTCCGTCCGGTCGTCGAAAATGCTGACGGCGAAATCTAATTGCAGCGCCAGTGGTGCGACGGCCTGCGCGATGTGTCCCGAACCGGCGATCCACAGCGCGCACGGCGACGTGATGGTTTCGGTGTAGAGCCAGTCTGAAAATGTTGAACCGTTGAATCGTTGAGTCGTTGAATTGGCGAACGTGACAGTGAAATCTTTCTTCACGCCCCACGTTTTCTTCATGTCGCGCCGGGCCAGCTCGCTCCAAAATTTTTCGCCGAGGTTTTGCGCGTTCGGCAGAATCACGCCAAAAACTTTTCCGCCGCAGATCAAACCATCGTCCCAGCCGAAGTCGTGGTCGAGGACAAGTTCAAAACTTTCCGGCCTGCCGGTTTTGAGCGAATTTAGCGCAATCCGCTGCGCTTCGGCTTCAAGGCAACCGCCGCCAAGCGTGCCCTTAATTTTTCGATTTGGAAAAAACAGCGCCTTCGCCCCGAGTTTCTGCGGACTCGAACCGCGCACGCCAGTGATGATGCCCAGCACCACCGGTTCGTCGTTGCGCGCAGCGATGGCGAGCGATTGGAAAATCGAGTCATTCACAGCTAAAGCGTAACACACGGTGCCAATAGCGCCAAAGTCCAAATCTGGCCACCATCGCCCGGACGCGAATTGATGCTTTGAAACTTACTAAGAAATATTATATTGTTTGCACGAGGTAGAAATAGAATGCGCAACATCCAGCAAAAACTTGCCATCGCCCGGGGCGAACAGCCAGCGGAGTTGCTTTTCAAAAACGCGAAGCTCGTCAATGTTTTGAGCGGCGAAATCCATCCCGCGAATGTTGCCGTGGACGATGGCCGCGTCGTCGGTATTGGCGATTATCGCGCGAAGAAAACGATTGACTTAAGAGGCGCGTATCTCGCGCCGAGCTTGATTGACGGGCATTTTCACGTCGAAAGTTCGATGCTCGTCGCGCCGGAATTTGCGCGGGCCGTTGTGCCGCACGGTACGGGCGCGGTGGTGATTGACCCGCACGAATACGCGAACGTTCTCGGCCTCGACGGCATCCGCTATATTTTGGAATCCACCAAAAATCTACCGGTAGATTTTTTCATCATGTTGCCAAGTTGCGTTCCGGCGACGCATTTGGAGACAGCAGGAGCAAATCTCACAGCGGACGATTTGAAATTGATGATCGCCGACGAACGCGTCGCGGGCGTAGCCGAGCTGATGAATTTTCCCGGCGTTTTTCTCGGCGCGAAAAGCGAGCTGGCGAAAATTGACGCCGGTAAGGGCAAGTGCATTGACGGCCACGCACCCGGTTTGCGCGGGAAAAATCTCAACGCCTACGCGCTCGCCGGCGTGCGTTCCGATCACGAATCGACCGAACTTGACGAGGCGCGCGAAAAATTGCGGCTCGGAATGCACATTCTTTTACGCGAAGGCAGCACGGAAAGAAATCTTGAACATCTTTTGCCGCTCATCAATTCGCACAACGCACAAAATTGTTCGTTCGCCACGGATGACAAGCTCGCAGGCGACCTTGTGAACGAAGGCCACATTGATCATTGCGTGCGCAAATCCATCAAGCTTGGCCTACCGCCAATCACCGCACTGCAAATCGCCAGCATCAACACTGCGCGCCATTATCGGCTGCGGAATTTCGGTGCGATCTCGCCGCGTTTCTGGGCGGACTTCGTGGTGTTCGGCGATCTGAAAAATTTTCAGGTCCGCCAGACTTACAAAAAAGGCATCCTGGTCGCCGAGAACGGAAAATATCTCGCCAGGTCGCCCGCGAAAATTTCCTTGCCGCGTAGCACGATGAATCTGCGTTATTCGCCAAAAGCTTTTGTCATGAAGGCGAACGGCACAAAAAAAATCAAGGTCATCAAAATCATTCCGAACCAGATCGTGACGGAAAAAATCGTCGTATCGCCGAAAATCGAAAACGGCGAAGTGGTCGCCGACCCGGCGCGTGACATTTTGAAACTGGTCGTCGTCGAGCGCCATCGAGCGACCGGCAACGTCGGTGTCGGCTTCGTTCGCGGCCTCAAGCTCAAGTCCGGTGCGATTGGTTCAACCGTCGCGCACGACGCACATAACGTCGTCGCCGCCGGCACGAACGACGCGGACATTTTGCGCGTAATTCAGGAGCTGGAAAAATTGCAAGGTGGCCAGGTTGCAGTCGCGAATGGAAAAGTGAAAGCGGAATTGCCTTTGCCGATTGCCGGTTTAGTTTCCGACCGACCTCTCAAGGAAGTGATGAAACGCATCGCGGACTTGAACGCCGCCGCGCACGCGCTGGGCTGCGGCCTCGCCGCGCCGTTCATGACGTTGTCGTTTTTGAGCCTGTCACCGATTCCCGAATTGAAACTGACCGACCAAGGTTTGATTGACGCGGTGAAATTGCAGAAAACCAATTTGTTTGTCTAGCTGAAATGAATCTGACGATTTCACAAATCAACCAGCTCGGCCAAGTGGAGTTTGTCCACGTCATCGGTCCGGTCTTTGAACATTCACCGTGGATTGCCGAAGCGACGTGGCTGAAAAAACCTTTTGCTGATTTTGAAAACCTGTATCACGCACTTTGCGAAACCGTGAAAAATTCCGGCGTAGAAAAGCAACTCGCCTTGATTCGCGCGCATCCCGATTTGGTTGACCGCGCCGCGCTTGCCGGAACGCTCACGCGCGAATCCACCGGCGAACAGGCCAGCGCCGGATTGAACAAGCTTTCGCCGGAAGAAATTGATTTGTTCCAAAAACAAAAAGCCGTCTATAAAAACAAATTCGATTTTTCATTTGTGATTTGCGCGCGGTTGAATAAAAAAGAGGCGATTCTCGCCGGTTTTGAGCGGCGATTGAAAAATTCGCGCGATTCGGAAATCAAAACAGCACTTGAAGAAATTTTCAAAATCGTCGAACTTCGCCTGCGAGATTTGATTCCCAACTGACTATGCCCGCAAAATTAAGCACGCACGTTCTGGATACCGCGCACGGCTGCCCCGCGAACGGAATGAAAATCGAGCTGTGGTCGCTCGATGGCGAGGCGCGCGAACTCGTCATCACGGTGAAAACAAACGCCGACGGTCGCCCCGACGAGCCGCTTTTGTTCGCCGATGAAATGGAAATCGGCCAATATGAAATCATTTTCTTCGTCGGCGATTATTTTGCGGCCAAATCCGGTGCGCTGCCGAAAATCCGTTTTCTTGACCGCGTGCCCGTGCGTTTCGGCGTCGCCGATGCGGGCGCGAGTTATCACATTCCCTTGCTTTGCACGCCGTGGGCTTACTCGACATATCGCGGCAGTTAAACATGATGGCCGCCGCGCTAAAAATCATGCAGCGCATTGACGGGCTTGCGAAAATTTCTGACGAGCCTGGAAAAATCACGCGCACGTTTGCATCATCCGCGATGCGCCGCGCGAACCAACTCGTCGCAAAATGGATGCGCGCAGCGGGAATGAAAATTCGCATGGATGTGGTTGGAAATCTCACCGGTCATTACGACGGCACAAAATCCGATGCAGAAATTCTACTGCTCGGCTCGCATCTCGACACCGTCCGCAATGCCGGGAAATTCGACGGTCCGCTTGGCGTCATCCTCGCCGTCGCGTGTGTGGAAAATTTGCGTCGCAAAAAAATCCGGCTGCCGTTTGCGATTGAGGTCATCAGTTTTGCCGACGAGGAAGGCGTGCGTTATCAAACCGCGTACCTGGGCAGCAAGGTTCTCGCCGGCTGTTTTGACCAGAAGGACTTGCAGCGCAAAGACGCTGATGGCATTTCAATGCGCAACGCAATCAAAAATTTCGGCGGCAACCCGGCAAGGCTCCAATCCGCACGGCTGAGTCCAAATAATTTGCTCGGTTACATCGAAACACACATTGAGCAAGGGCCGGTGCTTGAAGAAGAAAAATGTGCCGTTGGAATCGTGACGGCTATTGCCGGACAAACGCGCGTCCGCACCCGCTTCATTGGAAGTGCTGGCCACGCGGGAACGACGCCGATGGATTTGCGCAAGGACGCGCTTTGCGCGGCGGCGGAATTTGTTTTGGCCGTAGAAAATTTGGCGCGAAAAATTTCCGGCCTTGTCGCGACCGTCGGTGAAATCTCCGCCAAGCCCGGTGCGAGCAATGTGATTCCCGGCGAAGTTCACCTGACTTTGGATGTTCGTCACAAAAACGATTCCGTTCGCAAACCAGCGTGTCTTACGCTGGAAAAAATGGCGTTTCGAATCGCACGCCGCCGGAAAATCCGGTTGGATTACGAAGTCGTCCATGAAACAGCGGCGGTGAACTGCTCTGAAAATTTTTCAAGGTTGCTTGGCGAAGCAGTGAAGCGTCGGCAAAAAAAACTGATCCAACTGTCAAGCGGCGCAGGGCATGACGCGGCAATCATGGCCAAAATCACCCCGTCGGCGATGCTGTTCGTTCGTTGCAAAAACGGCGTCAGCCATCATCCTGACGAATCCGTGAAAATCGAAGACGTGCAAATCGCGTTTGATGTGATGAACAGTTTTCTTCAATCGCTCGCGAAAAAACATGAAGGGTTTCGCAATGGCAAAGTTATCGCCAAACCGTCACGCAGTTGGTAAAATCTTTTTATGAACGAACTGTTTGGATTTACCCGCACGGTTGTCAAATCGCGTTATGCTTTGCTCACGCCTGACGGTTTTGTGCCAAGCAACTTGTCGGGCTGGAAAAATTGCATTGCGGTCGTGAACATTTCACCGGCGATGGGTGCGAAATTTTCGCAACTGCAAATCACGTTTGGCGAAAACGGCGAAGCCGAAGGCAACACGGGCTTGTTAGAAAATTTCATTTACGTTCTCGAAGGCAAATGCGCTGCGAAAATCGGCGGCGGGAAATTTAACCTGGTCGCCGGCAGCTTTGTTTTTGTTCCGCCGGAAAAGGATTTTTATTTTGGCGCGGTGTTTGAAGGAACGCGGCTTTTGATTTTTCAGAAAGTTTTTTTGCCGCTGGCGGGCACAAAAAAATTGCCGGTCGTTGCCAGCCATGAAAAAGAAATTTCCGGCCAGCCGTTTCTTGGCAATGAAGATGCGCGATTGCAGGCGTTGCTGCCTGACAAAACGGAGTTTGATATGGCGGTGAACATTTTCACATATCAGCCCGGCGCAACGCTGCCGTTTGTCGAGGCACACATTATGGAACACGGTTTGTTGATATTGAAAGGCCAGGGAATTTACCGTTTGGACGGCGACTGGCATCCGGTGAAAACGGGCGATGTGATCTGGATGGCACCGTTTTGTCCGCAATGGTTCGTGGCGATGGGCAAAACCCCCGCAAGTTACATTTATTACAAGGATGTCAACCGTGCGCCATCCGACAAATGAAGTTGCAAATCAATATCGCGCAACTGCAACGCGAAATTGACGAACTGGCGTTGATTTCGGAAAGTCCGCCGCCCGTTGTCACTCGCGTCTTGTTTTCGGAAGCGGATTTACGAGGGCGCGAGTTTGTAAAAAAACTTTGTCGCGAAGCTGGATTAATTTTGCGCGAGGATGCCGTTGGAAACATTTTTGCGCGCTGGGAAGGAACCGAGGAAAAACTCCCGGCCATAGCAACCGGTTCGCACATTGATGCAATTCCAAACGCCGGAAAATACGACGGTGTTGTGGGCGTGCTCGGCGCGATTGAAGCAATTCGCGCGCTGAAAAAATCAAATTTCAAACCGAAACGCTCCATTGAACTTATCGTTTTCACTGCCGAGGAGCCGACACGTTTTGGACTCGGATGTCTTGGCAGTCGCTTGCTCGGTGGAGTTTTGTCGCCGGAAAAGGCCGCAAGCTTGCGCAGTCAGGATGGAACAAATTTGGAAGAATGGCGAAAGCGAGCCGGTTGCAAGAGAAAATTGGATTCTGTTCACCTGCGGAAACATTTTTATTCCTTATTCATTGAATTGCACATTGAACAGGGACGGATTTTGGAAAAGAAAAATGTTTCCATTGGCATCGTCGAAAAAATTGCCGCACCGAGTGCTTTGCGACTTCAACTTACCGGTATCGGAGGCCACGCAGGCGGCACTCTCATGCCGGGACGACGCGATGCCTTGCTGGCCGGAGCGGAAATTGCACTGGCAGTTGAAAAATCTGTGCTCGCGGGCGGCAGTGCGGATACGGTTGGCACGACGGGAATTTTCAAAATTGAACCTGGCGCGGTTAACAGCATTCCCTGCCGCGCGCTTTTGGAAATTGATTTGCGCGACACCAATTTGGCGGCGCGCGATACGGCGTTGGCCAAAATTGAAAAATGCGCCCGCGAAATTTGTGCGCGGCGCAAAATAAAAATGAGTCTTAAGAGATTGAATGCGGACCCGCCTGCAATTTGCGATGCGTCGCTCGTGCAAACGGTATCCGATATTTGCCACGAACTCAAAATTTCCTGCAAAAAAATGATCAGCCGTGCGTATCACGATTCATTATTCATGGCGCGGATTTGTCCGGTGACGATGATTTTTATTCCGTGTCGTGATGGCGTGAGTCATCGTCCCGACGAGTATTCATCCCCTGAACAGATTGCAAAAGGAACTTGCGTGCTGGCAGAAACTTTGGCTATCGCCGCTTTTAGCTAGAAATTTGGAGAGCCACTTCAATTTTACGAATGTCGGAGCGACCACAATTGATTTCATACGAGGGAAGTTTCCATGGACTCCTGCGAAATATGCAAGCCGTGATAAAGGGAGGATTGACGATCCTCTGCCCGCCGCGAATGTGGTCGCCTGTTTGTCAAGCAGCCCACGCGAATGGTACGCACGGAATGATACGTTCCACCTCACTTCAATCACATTGCGGTGGCCAGTGCGAACCGCATTGACGCCGCGCGTTTTTATCGCCAGAATCCCTGCTAAATTATGAAAGTGTCCGCGTTAACTAGGGAGCGGCCAGAGTTTTCAACTCGTCACTCGTCACTCGCCACTTTTCACTCAACCGTTCCGACCGTTGACGCCGTGATGGTCGAGGAACGGGCGGCGTCTTTTGGCAAACGCAGCATCAAAACTTCGGCCAAGCTTGCCGGTCTCAAGATGGCCGTGTCCATGTGCGACACCACCTCGCTTGAAGGCAAGGACACGCCCGGTAAAGTCGCCTATCTCTGTCGCAAGGCGCTCCAGCCCGCCGAAGCAAAATATAATGTCCCGTCCTGCGCCGCCGTGTGCATTTATCCGAACATGGTTCGCTACGCGCGGAAGTTTCTCGGCGACAATTCGCCCGTGAAAATCGCCGCCGTCGCCACCGGATTTCCCAGCGGACAATTTCCCCTGCCCACCAAACTCAACGAAGTCCGCCGCGCCGTGGCCGATGGCGCGGATGAGATTGACATGGTCAT
>Ga0182018_10000274_pt1 | contig 68335 bp, 64 predicted proteins | sample 812P2MmetaG_FD_120490 | JGI IMG/M metagenome (GOLD analysis project Ga0182018, IMG submission 120490) | Permafrost microbial communities from Stordalen Mire, Sweden - 812P2M metaG | ecosystem: Environmental > Terrestrial > Soil > Wetlands > Permafrost | place: Sweden: Stordalen | collected... | reverse complement strand
AGCTCCGGTCAGGCTTCGCCCTCCCTACGCAAGGGATGGACAAAGAACAAACAAAAACATAAACTCAACCATGTCCCAGGACTAACTCATGGACTGGACCAGAAAAGTGAACCCGGTCACTCGCGCCCAGTTTTTCTGTAACCGATTCAAGTCCGAGCTTGGATACAAATACGCGTATCCATTTCCGATTTATGAAAAGGCGGACAAGGCCGGTAAAGTCATGTATTACATGATTCACGCCTCAGATCACGACGAGGCTCCTGCCTTGATGTGGCGTGCGTATGGTAAAGCACTTGAGAAAAAAGAAACCGATGAGCAATTGGAACTTCTTAAAGAATGCTTAAGTAAAATCCAAAAGCCAGCATGAACAAACTCCTGTTCGGTGACAATTTGAAGTGGCTGCGCGACCCGAAGCTTTTTCCCGTCGCCAGCGTTGACCTCGTCTATCTCGACCCGCCGTTCAATTCCAATGCGGATTACAACGTCCTGTTCCGCGAGGCATCCGGCGAGGCCAGCCAGGCGCAGTTCCACGCCTTCACGGACACCTGGAACTGGGCGGACGCCGCGCAGACCTACGCCGAGTTTGTGGACCACTGCCCGAACACCGCCGTCGTGGAAATGGTGGAGGCGCTGCATTCCTTCCTGAAGAACTCCCCGATGATGATATATTCGTCACTCGATCCTTTTGCTAATGACCAAGAAACACTCAATTACGATACAGGAACAATTTTGAGCAAACATTGACAATGCAAATTCCAGTAACAGTTATTGGTTTTGGGCTGGTTGTAGTAGGCAGTGCCATTTTAAGGCCACTGCGCGCTCGCTATTTAGAACAAGCCAGCAAAAAAGTCTCCATAGACGCTTCAAAAGAAATTAGATTGCGATACGCGATATGGTATTATATCTATCCGCTTATAGGATTTGGAGGAGCTATCTTAATGGGATGGGCGGCCATTCATACAACAATTCCAGAAGCGATTGTAATATACAAAGTAGCTTGTGTAGTTTGTCTTTTAGCTGGGATTTATTTAATTGTCCGACAATGGACTGGTCGAGTAACAATTTTGGACGGCACACTGACCTACAAGGAAGGTTCTGACCGCTTTGTGGTTCATGCAAACGAAGTGCTTGGGTTCTCGTCAAAAGGATTTGTTTTTTTGGTTCAACTGAAATCGGAAGATATAGTGAAAATCCCCGCGACATTTGAACACAGCGAAATCATTTTGGCATTTTTGAACCAAGCCGTCTTTAGCAAATGACTTTAAGACAATTCATTTCGAGACTCCTTGTAGCCCTCGTCGTATTTTCCATCTCCAATGTGAGGGCTGAAAAACCCCGGGTATTATTTGTTGGCAATAGCTACACATACGCCGACGACATTCCGTGGATCACGCGACAGTTAGAGGCTTCTGCAAAAGAGCCTAAAACACTGGAAGTCGAAATGATTGCTCCGCTCGGAGCTACATTGGAGAGTAATTGGAAAGCGGGAAATGTTGTGAACCGACTACACGAAACAAATTGGGATTATGTTGTATTACAGGAGCAAAGTAACATACCAATAGAACAACCGTCACAAATGAAACTCTACGCGAAACTTTTTGACAATGAGATTAAAAGTGTCGGCGCAAAAACGGTTTTATTCCTTACTTGGCCACGCCAACAACAACCTGAAGATCTGGCTGCGTTGACAAACACGATTTTCGGTATCGCCAAAGAACTTAATGCCATCGTTGCTCCTGTCGGCATTGTTTGGAATGAAGTCTTGAAGCAGAAACCATTGCTTCCAATCTATCATCGGGATGGGAGTCATCCAAATGCGATAGGGTCTTACATTGCGGGGTGCGTTTTTTATTCAATTTTATCTGGAAAAAGCCCTCTTGGTCTGTCCCGAACACTTTACACGGCACAAAGAGATGGCGAGCATCGAAAAGTGGGCGAATTGAACGAAGCTGATGCGGAACTCATCCAAAGCACTGCTTGGCAAGTTGTTCAGAACACACTACAAATAAAACAATGAATTTGAAATTATTTTGCGTGGCGCTATCGGCGTTCACATTAAGTGTTATTGTAGCCGAAGCGCAGCTTACCGTCATAGTTTCGTCAGTGAAAGTTGTCGGCCAAAAGGCCGTCGTGCCGCTGGTAATGAAGAATGACCTTACGGAAAAGGTGGAATCGGCGCGCGCCGTCGTATTCCTGCTGGACGAGCAAGGTAAGATGGTTGGTCAATCCACCAAATGGGTCATCGGCGGCACAAAAGACCGGCCCGCGCTGGAACCGAAGGAAAAAACCACCTTCAATTTTGTTATCACCAGCCCACAACCGTTCACGACCACGAATTTGACGGCAAAAGTCAGTTTCAGCCGAGTGATATTGGAGAACGGCCAAGTGGCCGACGTGAATAAAACGGTGAGCGTAACGACGCCAACGCCATAGGTGGCGGAACTGGACAAGTGGCAGTTCCAGCAATGGGCGCTCTCACTGATTGACGCGCGCCCGCGCACGGAAGGCGACGGCAAAGGCGCAGAGGCGGATCGTGCTTTCTCTGGCTGCTCCAGCCTGACCAGCGTGACGGTCCCCAACAGCGTCACCAGCATCGGGGACTCGGCGTTCTCTGGCCTCTCCAGCCTGACCAGCGTGACGATCTCTCGCTGCCCAAGAGCCAGTGGACGCCGGTGGCAACCAACGTGCCGAATGCGAGCGGAAATTTCACCATCACCGCGACCAACGCCGTGAATCTCAATGTTCCGCAATGCTTCTACATTCTTCAGATACAATGACAGTACGTTAAGCTAGTCGTCCTATTTCCGAAGGCCGCTCGCTTTAATTCACTTGCGCGACGGCAGCCAACGGCGACCGGAAATCTACCGGCAACAACTTCGGCTGTGCGATGCGATGCGGATTTTTCTGCCACTCATTTTCCCAATCATCCAGCGACGGCACGGCGACTTCCGCGTGTTTCGTATAGGCACGATGCAGCGCCTTGGAATTATGTCCCAATGCCTGCTGCGCGAATCGTTCCGGGAATCCGCATTTTAACGCCCGCTCCGGCCCAAGCATACCGATACGAATGCAGCGACACTCCGCTTCGAGCAGCCGGGAAGTGCGGATGCGATGCAGATAGCCGTAGAGGTAAAGCTTGAGCAGAACGGCCGGATCGTAAGGCGGACGTCCCGTGTTCCCATTCTTGAAAGTCCTCGCAAAGAATCATGGTGTCGTGTCCTTTAGCTCACAAAATCACCCAACGCTTGTCCACCAAATCGGGGCCAAGCCAATTCATGTCGGGTAGTTTTAGCAAACACCATCAGATCCACCTTTTTATTTTTTGCCCTGCCCATCATTGTAATTGCCAAGTGCGATTCTAAATGTGGTAAAAAGAGTGATGAAGCTAAGAATGCCCCAGCACAAATAACCAAACAAAACAATTAAATTATCTCTCTTTCCCTTCCATCCTGATCCTTGCTCTTCGGAGTTTGGATTTGGATGGAGGGGATGAGAATTTTATTTGAATTCCTTAATTCTGATTTTTAGCTGTCAACTTATTCATTTAGCTGCTGAATCCCGACCAATATGCCAGAGGAAAACGGGGACGAACCGGAAAAAGGACTTGCAAATCTGTGGAGCAAGAGGAAAATCACGAAAAAGGTTCAGGCTGGTCGTGGGGCCAGAAACCAAATGGGAAATCCCAGTTTATGTCATCACTCAAAGCTCTCGAAGTGGAGCCGGAAAAAATCAGTTCCCGCCTGAACTCCGCTGCTTCAGATCGTATTGAAGCCCTCGAATTCAACAAGCGAGGGTATTTTATAGGCGGGGCCGCGAAGTCGGGAACAACGCTCTTAATGTCATTACTGGACAATCATCCGCAATTGGTGGTGCTGCCCGAAGAAACTGGTTATTTGGAACATCGGCGAGAATATCTGAAACTGAAAAATCACCAGGCTAAACTGCGCCATCTGCTGGATCAACTGGGCATGTTCGGATCAAGCGCAGGTTGTTATGACACGTCTCCCGGGTGCGGCGCCGATGCGCGCAGTTACGTTAATTTTGATCACGACCGTTTTCTGGCGCTGGCGGAGGATTTCATCCTGCAGCCCGGAATGAATGATTCCCTGTTATTTTCTGAGGTGATTCGGGCATACGGCATTGCGGCAAAGGCTGACTGGAGAAATTGCGTTCGGTGGGTTGAAAAAACTCCACGGACCGAAACATGCGAGGAGGCGTTGGACGAGCTTTTTCCCGATGCCAAGCTGGTCCAGATTGTGCGTGATCCGCGCGCCGTTTTCGCCAGCTTTAAAAACCGTGTGAACCGATATGGTCATCACACCAAAGCACACCGGCTGCCACGGTCATGGAACCGCAGTGCGCGGGAAATACCACGGTTACGGCGGGATCCTTCCAGATTTCTTGTTATCCGTTATGAGGATTTGGTCAAAAATCCGGAGGAGATACTAAAAACGATTTGTCAGTTTGGTGGATTTGAGTTTAGTGAGGGGATGCTTGAACCCACACGCGCGGGCAAGGGCTGGCAGGGGAATTCAGCTTTTTACAAAGCGTTCAAAGGCATTAGCGCCGCCCCTGCCGAAAAATGGAAAGATTACCTGACTGAAGATGAAATTTGGTGGATCGAACTGCATTGCCGAAAGGGAATGGATCTGGCGAATTATCCACTTCAAACCAACGCCCGCTTTTCGTTGTTGCGCTGGCTGAAGCGGTTGCCGGGTGAGTCCTGGTTTGGCTATATCCGCGCCCGGCGCGCCTCGCTTTGCCAGTGGCTTGGACTGTTGAAGGAATGCCGGTATGACAAATAAATAAGAGCAGAAGACGTGGCGCGTTACGGGAAGCGGCCGCAACTTTTTTTCGGCCAGCCAAATTGGATTGCCCAGGGGAGGACGCAGCGCTTAAGATAATCAGAACAATATGAATTGCCGAGACATCCGCCATCAAAAATAGATTTCCACCTTGCCAGATGTTTTGAATGGCTGTGACGCAGCTTTCGGCACTTCACCAAACAGGCTCATCGTCTGGTATTCGCATTTGCTCTCGTCGAGTCGCATATCAAAGAATGGATTTAACGACGGTTTGGTGGAGCAGGTTTTTAATTTCCATTCGCTCTGGTATGACGCTCGTTTTAATTAGGGTTTTAAGAACGGCATCAAGCCATTCACGCGACACCTCAATTGTGCCGGGATCGAACAGCGGATTTTTGCCTTCTTCCTGAATGAGCCGATAGTTTGAAAGCGTTATCTGAACACCCTCTTTTTCCCCCTTCAATTCCAGATCTGCGCTGATGATCCTATTTTCTTTGTCAATTTTTAGTCCAGTCATCTTGCCATATTTCTTCAAAAGACCTTTGTTGAGTTCCGCCCTGACTTTTTGGATTTGTGCTCCCCTCGGCAACATCCTGAAGAAAACAATTTTAACCGTATCCATCAAATCACTGCCGACGTTGAAGAAATCACTAAATTGCATGAGATTGAATATGAGTCCGGTTCCGTCGTGCAGCAAGTTCACAAAATATGTCCGTAACGGGTCCATTTGTGATGAGTTTCCAGGGCAGGGAACTGCACCAACAGGCACACTGGATGAGCGGGCTTGCTCTACCAAGATTTCAAGGCATCGTGATATAGTTTTATGCAACCTAATCGACATATTTTTTTATGTGTGGCAGACAACTCCAAATGCTGTCCACGTGAAGAATCTTTAGCCGCATGGGAGTTTTTGAAACACAGGCTGAAGGAGCTAGGCTTGGACGGTGCAAAGCCGATTGTTTATCGATCAAAGGCGAACTGCTTACGTGCCTGTTTACGTGGAGTTGTAGCCGTGGTTTATCCAGAGGCCATTTGGTATCATAGCTGTAGCCCTGCCGTATTGGAGCGCATCATCCAGGAACACCTAATTGGCGGCAAGCCGGTGACGGAGTTCATCTTCGATGAAAGCCCATACGGTAAAAAGTGATTGTAAAAGTGCAGTCCACTGGCTCATTCCGACAAATGAAACATCATTGTCTAATGCGAACAACCACCTGATTTTGAAAGGCTTAAGTAATTACCATCAAATGAAACAACAATCATCACAGTTGTTCGCCGGAAGTTTTGGAGCGCGTCATTCAGGAACATTTGATCGAAGAAAAAGTCGTTGAAGAATTTGCGTTTGCCAAAAATCCGCTGCGTTGAACGTAACGCGCTTTTTTTCTCGACGGTCGTTACTTTTTATCGCAGGGTTGAGTCGGCGTTTCTGAAAGGAAACAAAATATGGCGCGGCTTCTGATCAAAACGGAAGGACTGGACCAGCGGGCGCTGGTGTTGCGTCTTGGCGTGAACCACGTCGGTCGCGACCCGGACTGCGAGATTTGCATTGACCACCCCACCATTTCATCCCTGCATTGCGAACTGGCATTGACGGATGACGGTGTTTACCTCCGCGATTGCGATTCCACCAACGGCACATTTGTCAACGATGAGCCGGTAGGGGAAGCGTGGCTGGATCCCGGGCAGAAATTAAGATTGGGCGACGTGGAATTATTAGTCGAATCCACCGAGGCCAAAATGGCGATTCCACAGTTTGAACGTCCGCGCCAGCAACCGCTGCCGCCGGTGGTTTTGCCCGACGGCACGCTTACCTGTTCGCGTCATCCACAGTCGCACGCGACTTACAAATGCACACATTGCAAAGAAGTGATGTGCAACGCCTGCGTCCACGTCATGCGGCGCAAGGGCGGCACGCCGCTTTTTCTTTGCGTGATATGCAGCCACAAGTGCGAGCGGATACAAGTCGCGCAACCAAAGAAGAAAAAAAGTTTTCTCGGTTTTTTGCAGGACACGGTCAAGCTGCGGTTCAAACACACCATCGGCCGCACAAACTCGGACAAATGATGCCGGCTTCAGGCAAGCGGCAGTCCGCCCAAAAATCGCGCGGCCATTTTCTCCAGCGCAGAAATCCACAGCGGATGCTCGTTTATACACGGAATCAGCGTCAAATACCCGCCGCCTGCTTTAAGAAAGGATTCCCGCCCGCGCATTCCAATCTCTTCAATCGTCTCCAGACAATCCGAAACGAATGCCGGACAGATCACCGACAGTTTTTTGATGCCGCGCGCAGGAAAATTTTCGAGTTCCAAATCCGTGTAAGGCTTCAGCCACGGATCTTTGCCGAGGCGCGACTGGAACGAAACGGAAAATTTTTCCTTCGGCACACCGGCTTTGGCGACGAACGCCGCGACCGTTTTGAAACATTGCGCGCGATAACACGTCGCGTGCGCCGGACTCGGAACTTCGCAACAATTTTCCTTCGCCAGACAATGACCGCCCGCCGGGTCGGATTTTCGCAAGTGCCGTTCGGGAATTCCGTGAAAGCTGAACAGCAGATGGTCGTAACCGCTTTCCAGATGATTTTTCGCGCTGGCGACCAGCGCCTCAATGTAGTCCGGCGCGTCGAAGTACGGCGGCTGGATTTCAACCCGCATTTTGGGCGCGATTTGCTTCGCCACTTTTTGCACGCGCTCGACCGCCGATTCGTAACTCGACATCGCGTAATGCGGGAACAACGGGATTAAAAGCAAATCATCCACGCCGTCCCGGTGCAATTTCCAAATCGTGTCCCAGATGGAAGGCTTTTGATAGCGCATTGCCAGTTCCACCGGCACGGGCACGCGTTCCTGCAATTTTTTTTGCACGTTGCGGCTTGTCACGACGAGCGGCGAGCCTTCCGGCGTCCAGATTTTCTGGTAGGCGTGCGCCGATTTTCTCGGACGCGACGGCAGGATCGCAAAATTCACGACGCAGAAACGCACCGGCCACGGCGTGTCCAACACGCGCCCGTCCATAAGAAATTCACGCAGATATTTCCTCACATCGTGAACAGACGGCGAGTCCGGCGAACCGAGATTGACGAGTAAAACACCTTTGCCCATGCGTAGAAAATAAACCATGAATCGGAAAAACAAAAACGAAGATTTACAAATTCACCGCAACGCGTCCATTTTGTGCAGGTGGAATTGAACGCTTCAGAAATCCGCGCCGCCGTCAAAAGCGCGCTGGCCGAGGACATCGGCAGCGGCGACGTGACGACGCGCGCCACCGTGCCGAAAAGCCTGACGTTCAAAACCGTCATGCGCGCGCGCGAACCGCTCGTCGTCGCCGGCCTCGATTTCGCCGAGGCCGCCTTTCGCCGCCTTTCGTCGTCGGTAAAAATTGAATATCTGGTTCACGACGGCACCCACGTTGCGCGTGGCGACAATTTGCTGCGCATTTCCGGTTCCGCCCGCGCGATTTTGACCGCCGAGCGAGTCGCGCTGAATTTTGTGCAGCACCTTTCCGGCATCGCCACGTTCACCGCGCAATTCGTGGTTGCCGTCAGCGGCACGCGGGCGCAGATTCTCGACACGCGCAAGACGACGCCCGGCTGGCGGCGGTTTGAAAAATATGCCGTCGCTTGCGGCGGGGGAAAAAATCATCGTATCGGATTGTTCGACATGGTTCTCATCAAAGACAACCATCTCGCCGCGTTGCAAAATGAAAAACCGAATGCTGTGGCCGCCGCGATTCAACAGGCGCGCAAGAAATTTCCCAGGCTGAAGGTGGAAGTCGAGGCCGACTCGCTCGAACAGGTTGCGCAGGCCGCTGACGCGGGCGCGGACATCATCCTGCTGGACAACATGACGCCCGTGCAGTTGCGACAGGCGGTAAAAATCGCCAAAGGCCGCGCGAAAACCGAGGCCAGCGGCGGCGTGAGTCTCGGCACTGTCCGCGCGATTGCGGGCAGCGGCGTAGATTTCATTTCCGTCGGCGCGCTCACGCATTCCGCCCGCGCAGTGGACATCGGTTTGGATTTTGAAAACTGAACCGTTAATGAATACCAATGGACGCAAAAATTTGAGACGCGGATTTCACCGATTTTCACCGATTCAAAATCAATCTCTGCAGATCCGTGAAATCCATGTCAGCTTTTTTTGGATTCGTGTCCATCCGTGTCCATCTGTGTTGAGTTCGTTAGAACCCTTTGTTTATCAGGGTTTGCTCGCAGGATGGACGGCCACTGTCAGCGGAACTGTCAGTAAAGCGGCGGGTTGAAAAACAATTCGCCGCAACTGGTCAGGACTCGCTGAAACTTTGCCACCACTCGCGTTCACAAACGCAGTCGGTTACAGACTGTTTTCTCGTTCAGATAAATCACATATGAAAACGAGATTCAACCTGTTCCGGCGCGTGGGCGTATTCTACACCGAGGACACCGCCACCGGCAAGCAAACCAGTCTGCGAACCAGAGACGAGACCGAGGCCAAGAGCCTGCTTAACGCCCGCAACGAGGCGCAACGCCAGCCGGTGCTAAACTTGCACCTTGCCCGCGCCTACCTCACGGCCAGCGATCCCGCGTTTGTGGAACGCACATGGCAGACCGTCATGGAGCAGTTGCAGACGCGCGGCAAAGACAGCAGCCGCGAGCGTTATGCCAGCGTGTTCAAATCGCCGTCCTTTAATGGACTGCGAAACAAAAAACTTTTGGAAACAACCGCCGACGATTTTTTTGCCGTGTTCAAGGAAGGGAAAGTTGCCATCACCTATTTTTTGAAACGGCTGCATAATTTCGCCTTGAGCTTGGGCTGGATTGCGCTGCCGATTGTTGCGCCCTACCTGTGGCCGAAATACGAGGCCAAGCCCCGGCGCGGCATCACCCAGGACGAACAGCAGAGCGTCCTTGCCATTGAAAAGAAAGCCGAGTGGAAACTGTTTTTGGAACTGCTTTGGGAAACGGGCGCAGCGCAAGGCGACGCCGCCGCCCTGACTGCCGAGCATATTGACTGGCAGAGCCGGACAATCACCTATTTTCGGAAGAAAACCGGATCAAAGGCGCAGTTCACAATCAGCAAGACGCTGGAAACCGTCTTGAGCCATCTGCCCACAACCGGCGTGTTGTTCCCGAAACTCTCGACGTTTACGGCCAACGACCGGGCCAGCCGGTTTCGCCGCCGCTGCGAACGGGCGGGCGTGGCGGGCGTGACGTTGCACAGTTACCGCTACGCATGGGCGGAACGTGCAAAGGTTGTCGGGATGCCGGAGCGGTTTGCACAGGCCGCGCTTGGACACAATAGCAAAGCGATTCACCGCGCCTACGCGAAGCAAGCGCAAATCATCGTGCCGTCACTGGAAGAATACGAAGCGAAAGCGGCAGGACTGCAAACGGCGAAGGCAAATTAACAGCGGGGAAAATCCGCCAAAACGGAATGACCATTCTGCGGCAAGTCCGCAGAATGGTTTTTTTGCTGGCGTTTTGTTGCTGCCAATTTGCATTGATAATTCTTGATGGAAATTCGCGAGCCTGCTTTCATAAAGCCATGCTAACAAAGGCCAAGGGAATAACGACAATGCACGCGGTTATGCACGTGCTGCGCCCAATTACCTGTTAGGCGGCTGCGCGTATGAACACACATTTTAGCGCATCACTTCTCATTAAAGGTGATGGTCTTAATTTAGATGCGATTTCTCGGACACTCGGACTCACACCGACCAATATAAGCCAGAAGGGGAAGCGATATGGACATGCTCAAACATTATGCGATTACGATGCGTGGTATTACAGCCCGCCGATTGCTAAGGAGCGACCGCTTGACGAGCACATCATGGCGCTTTGGGATGTGGTTCGTCCGCATATCGGATATTTGTGCGACCCCAAGCAAAAGTTTGAGGTTTCTGTTTCTGTTCACGTGAATAGCAACAGTTCATGGTTCAAGGAATATCACACTTGTTTTGAAGTTGACCATCGTTGCTTGGGATTATTTGCCGAGCTTGGAATTCCATTCAAAGTGTTTGTCACCATTACGGAGAGGGTCAAATCAAAAGATGAATAATGTAGATTTCACGCCGCCTACAAACGGCGAAATCGAATTAACGGGAAGATAAATCAACCAGCGAAGCATGACCATTCTGCGACGAGTTCGCCGAATGGTTTTTTGCGCGGGCGTTTTGGTGCTGCCAGTGCTGGCTGATGGTATTGGTGACTTTGACGAGCCAGGAACGATCTTTGGCCGTTTCCAAAACATCGGCAGTCGCAAAATACTTGGTGCTGTTCTGTGCCGGATTGCCGAGCGGCTTGAGCAGCCGGGCGTTGACGAGCGCGGGAATGTCGTGCGCTTGGCAGTTCAGCACCCAGCCCGCCTGCTCCGCCGTGAGGCGGGCAGGCAGTTGACCGAGCAGCGACAGAAACCGAATTTGTTCTTCTTTCATGCACTGTCAGTCGTGACCGGCTGGAAAACCGAACAGGCAAAAACCCGTTGAACGAATTTGCCAGCCGTGCTAGGAAAGAGAGAGGGAGCAGCACGGTGGAAATTCGCACAAATGACTTGGTGACGTTGAAGAAGCAGGAAGCGGAATTGATCGCCAACCTTGAATTTGTGCAACTGGCAATCCGCGCCCACATTGCCATGCAGCCCGTCGAGGCCAGAGGCGGGACGAAGCACACGCCCCCGGCGTCCAGCGACGACACCAGCGGGTTTATGAATCAGGTATTGGCCGAGCTTGGCATCCAATTTACTTCCGTGGACATCTTTGAAAAGGCAAAGAAGTTGCAGCCAAACTTTGATCGCAAGTTGCTGGAAAAAGCCGTGAACCGGCTGCAACGGACAGGCGCGATTCACAAGATTGAATCTGGACGCGGCTGGCGTCCGGCTCGATTCCAAAAACGATTCCAGCGTTAAGGCAGCAGCGGCAATTCCGTCTGGTGTCCCTTCAAGTGATAAGTCCGCACGAAGGCGAGGCGATCCCCGTTGAACATGAAACGGATGTTGATGAAAAATACCCCGTCGCTCGTGCTTCGATAGAGAAATTCTTTTTCCAGCAGTTCGCGCAGCCCGCGCCGGAAAGTCCGCTCATTCAATCCCCGATCATGCGCGAGGTATTGGCTCAATTCAATTTTGTCATGGCCGTGATTTTCGCGTATCTGGTGATAAACCAGTTCAAAAATCTGCATCCCGGATTTTGACAGGCAGCAGGCTTGCTTGATGCCATCCAAAAAAAGTTTCACGAACCGGCTCGCGTCCACTTCCTCCTGCCACCAGAACCCCACGCCGCCGATGCCTTTGATCTCGCCGCTGGTGTTATCCACGATGACGGCGGCTTTGCCGCCCGGCACTTCAAATCTTTTGTGCCGTGTCGCCAATCCGTTTGCAGGCGGGATGCTGGGATTGACGCGATAGACCGGCAGACCCCGTTTCGTGGTGACTAAATTCCCTTGTGTGTTTTCGGCCATTTTTACCCCCTGATTTTGGTCGTGAACGACTCGCACCCTGTCACAGTTTGACCAGATTTACAACGGGTTTTTGGCCGTTGAAAACCCGAAATTGTCCGTTTGCGGACAGAAAGTGTCCGCTGCGGTTCTGAAAAATCAAAGGCTTAACCCATCCCTCTTTCTTATACTAAAAAAGGGATTACGGGCGAGTTATCCATGCCGACGCCGACGCGCTCCCAAAGCGCAGGCGAGGCGGCGGGGTGGGTAACTCGCACCCGCCTTGCAACCTACGGCGCTCTTTTTAAGGCGCGGTTGCAAGGCGGGCAAAAACCGCATTAGCTTGGCAGGGAGAAGCAAAATTTCCACTGGCTACGGGGGTAGCGGGCGGCTTGCGCCGCCCTGTTCAGTGAACAAATTTGACGCCTTTACAGGCTCGCCGTTCCGGTGTGTGCCGCCGGTTGCGCGGCGTCTTGGACAACGACCTCGATGGACTCGATGACCGGGGTTTGAGCATCCAGCGGTTTCGGCCACAGGTTGCGGTCATATTCCTGAATGAAATCCGCCGTCCCCGCCAGCAACGCCATGATGACCGGCTGCAAATTGCGTCCCGACACCTTCACGCCGAGAACCGTATAGACCAGCACGAAGTTTGTGCCGTGGTTGCCATCATAAAAGAACCTACGCCCGATGAAACAGCCCGCCGGTTCATGCTGAAATGTCTCTGATTGGGAAAATTGCTGACGGATGCGCGGAAAAATCCCGGTTGTATATCCGGTTTCCGGTTGCTAATTTCATGTGAGTGCATAATCCCTCGGTCATCGATCTCTTTGCGGGAGTTGGCGGCCTGAGCCTCGGAGCGGCGCGCGCCGGGTTCGCCGTTGCGTTGGCCGTGGAGCTTGACAAACACGCGGTCGCTGCCCACAAGAAAAATTTCCCGAAAGTCAAACATCTGGCCGAGGACATCGGCAAACTCGACGGCGAAAAATTGTTGCGCCACGCCGGAATTGAAATTGGAGAACTCGACGGACTCATTGGCGGGCCACCGTGCCAGGGGTTCAGCATCATCGGTCATCGCTGTGTCGCCGATGACCGGAATAATCTTTTTCAAAAATTCTTTTCCTTGGTTGCCGAGAGCAGGCCTAAATTCTTCGTCGCTGAAAATGTTTTGGGCATTCTCGACCCGCAATATGACGACATCCGTGAGCGGGCTTTCGCCTTGGTGTCTGGCGAATACACGCTGCTCGACCCGATGCAATTCAAGGCCAGCGATTTTGGCGCGGCGACCAGCCGAGAACGGGCTTTCTTCGTCGGCTACCGAAAAAATTTGGCCGTGCAACTTTCCAAGGCGGATTTTGACGCACACAAGGTAAAATCTCCGACGACTGTGACAAAAGCCCTGCACGGCCTGCCAAAGCGCATTTTCTCCAAATGGCTGACCGAGGAACAAGGTTGGCGCTGGCTTACCGAACCGATGCCCACGGGTGATTTTGCGGAGCGAATTGTCAACGGCATTCCGAAAGACATCGGCGATGCGGCGGCAATCCGGCGGTTTAAGGAAGAAGGTGCGGTGTCGGGTTGCCTCGGCACACGCCACACGTCCAAAGTTGCCGCACGATATGCGCGCCTGAAGCCGGGCGAGAAAGATGACATTTCAAAAGCCGTTCGACTCAAAGCCGACGGACTTTGTCCGACGCTGCGTGCCGGCACTGCCGCCGACAAGGGAAGCTACCAAGCCGTGCGCCCGATACATCCGACCGCCGCGCGCGTCATCACCCCGCGCGAGGCGTCGCGCTTGCAGGGTTTCCCCGACTGGTTTCAGTTTGCGCCATCCAAGTGGCACAGCTTTCGACAAATCGGCAACAGCGTCAGCCCGTTTGTAGCAGAGGCGGTGTTTTCTGTGATGTTCGCCGCATTAAATCGTGCCAAAATTTATAGTTCTGCTTCCGTAAAGGTCGGGAAATAGCGGTAAATGTTTTGATAAAGAATTTTGTCTTCGTCGGGAATGGGGACGGAAATCTCTCGTGCGTCAGGGCATGGAAGCGCGCGATTCATTTCGCGAATTTCTCGCAGCGTTAATTTGGGAGCTTCAATTTCAAAGGTTGCGGCATCAGATCGGTAATACCCCAAATTATTAAAACCGAAATCAACGCCAGTCGGTTGACCGTTTGAATCGACGGGAATAAAAATTCCACCCACAGTCATCATTTGCCGTCCGTCACTGTAGCGAAAATTAAAAATTTGGTCATACTTTACGCTTGGCTGATCGGCGATGGTATTTACCGCTTTGGAGATTTTATCGGCAAGCAATTCGCGATACACATTTGCAATTCCATCATCGCGCAAATCGGTGCTTTCGGGAAGTTCAGTTCCGCATTTCAAATTGAGCTTCCCGACAAGTGAAGAGTTCGCAAAATTTTCAAGGTCGATGCCGCCGCTTTCGTCTTCGGGTGGTTTTTCAAGGTCTTGGTCTGTCGCGTCAAGAGTCACAACGAGCATACTATGTGGAAGCGCATTTACTGCAACCTTGGCTACGTCGTCCATCACTTCTTTGTTCAATCCGTAATCATAATCGAGCCAGATAATTGCTGGTCGCTCTTTCCATTTGACCTCGATCAATTTTGTATTTGCGCTACCTGCTAACACTGTAACGCATTTGTAGGGCTTATTGAACTCGGCGCGAAGCGCACCATTTTCATGCTCAATTGACGTCATATTCTCGATGCCGAGAGCCTTGTGAAAAAGTATAAAATCGCCATAATACATTGAGCCGAATCCCACATAACCGTATTCTTTAACATCTCGCGCTCTCCCCAACTTTTGAAACGCCTCGCAAAGCATTTTTCTCTGCACATTTTTGGCGGGACGGAGAAGATAGTGGATTTTCCTGTAACTAGGTTCGTTTGCGGAGCTCATGGGCTGAATAATATTCAAATGTGCGCAGACCGACATCTCTGTTGGTTTCTACGCCAAGTTTTTTCCTGGCTTTTTGGACTTCACCCAAAGGCTTTACATAGGAAATCCGAATCGGTTGGTCGGGGTCTAAATCCCCCTTTAGCCCTTTGTATGTAAAATTATTATTCAGTAATTTTGGCGATTCGAGCAAAGTCGTAACGGGGCGGGCCTCCGCTTGATCAACAGCTTTTTCCAACGGCCGTTCGTCCAAATCTTTTTCGGCATCCAACTTATTTAGAAAATCGATAATTGGTCGAGTCGTCGAAACCATCAAACCTCTTACTTCGCGATAAACATTGGAATCGGTATTGATTCCGGTTTTAGTGCTGTTCCAAGGCAATCTAATTGGGTCTTGGCACTCAAAGAAAACATATCCTCGAAACCGCGCAAATTGATGGTGCATTTTCGGTATCAGCTTGCCGCCCTCTTCTCCCCATACAGTCTTTTGAGATTGGTCTGCAACAAGAACGAATCGGCCATTGCACGAAACATACCATCCCGCTTCCGTCGGTTTCGACTCTTCAATTCCAGCGATGACTTTAACCAAAAGTGGATCGCCTTTTCCGTTGAATTCCCGTCCAAACAGAGCGGGTTCAATATGATTTTCCAAATACTTCAGTTTGTATGGCTGCGAAGTTAAACGCGTTGTCCCCACAAGAATCGCCAAACCGCGTTGAAGTGCCTGCTTTTGCTTTTTCTGCAAAGTGCCAATCAGGGTTTCGGTAAACAGCGGCAATGAAAATTCGTGTGCAACCTGGTTGCGAAGTTTTTTGACCGTGATTTTTGTTCCGATTTCGCCGGAGTCAACAACAACATTTTCCTCATATTTTGAAAATCTAAAATCCCAGTCTTCTGGACGTTTGGCCCATTCAATTAAATCAATATCAATCTGAAATCTCGAATTATTCGTTGACGATTTAACGGTGATCTCGTTGCCCATCATGAAAAGGTCTCGTTTCATGCCGATTCCAAATCGTCCTATTTGTCCCGGCGTTGATTTGTATGTCGCTGGACGCCCAAGGCTGAATAAAACTTTTTCTGCCGTTTCGAGGTCTATGCCACCGCAAGTATCTTCAATTTCAAAATGATTTTTATCAAAACCGATACGCACTTCGAGGCCACCGTAGTCCCCATTGGTTTTATGACGCCGAGCCGCATCAACGGAATTGTCAACCAAATCGCTTACGGCGTCGGCGAGTTCAATGTCAGATGTAAGCGCATCAAGAAATAAGCTTTTTGTCGGAGAACCAATGACTTTCGGCGGCGGCATAATGACCGTCAGAGAAACGGATTTTCAATTGCGAGTCAATAATGATTACATAACGCAAGTATGCCTGACATTTTCAGCAAAACGAAACGGTCACAATTGATGTCTCGAATTCGGTCGCACGGCAACGCTGCCACCGAACTCCGCCTCGTTTGTCTGCTGAAAAATTTCGGTGTCACCGGCTGGCGGCGGAATCAGAAAATCTTCGGCAAGCCGGACTTCGTCTTTCCGAAACTCAAGCTTGCGGTGTTCGTGGACGGTTGTTTCTGGCACGGCTGCCCGCGCTGTTACGGCACACCAAAAAGTAATCGGGCATTTTGGAAAAATAAAATCTGCCGGAACAGGGAGCGAGACCGGCTTGTGACACGCACCCTGCGGTCTCGCGGCTGGCGTGTCGTGAGGATTTGGGAACACGATCTCGCCAAGCGGGGCGAGGCGTGCGTTCGGAAGATTCAGACTGGTGCGTTTGGTATCCGTTCAGTCAGGTCATTCCCATAAATGATTTCCCGGCCACGCCACACGGCCTTTTTGATTGGCACATTGAAGTCCCCGCCAGTCCGCGCAATCAGAAAATCGGTTCCCCCTGAAGGTCGCCCCCAATTTTCGGACTTGCCCGTTTCGCTTCGCCCCGGCTAAAAGGGACTTCCCGCCTTGTGCCATCAGGCCGCGATTGGCGCAGCCCGATAAACTTAAAAAGGAGACTTTACCATGACTGATTCTACCGAAACCAAAACCGTCACTTCCAAATCACCCAGCCACTACGCCTACAATGTTCGCAATCGCGAAGGCGGTGACAACTACTGGATACGCATCGGCAGCGCATGGGCGCACAACGACGGCAACGGCTTCAATATCCAAATTGAAACTGTCCCGCTCGATGGACGCATCACGTTACGCGTCGCATCCGAGAAAACCAAGTAACTCGCAACCGGGGCGGGCAGCAATGCCCGCCCTTTTTTCAAAGGAGCTTCACCATGAAACCGATGAATCGTAAAATCCGCAGGCTAAATTCCTGGGCTAAAATGCTCGCCGCACTCCGGTTTGCGCTTCCCTACATGGAAGACTACGCATACCACCACAACTTTTCCCGGATTTGAACCGCTGGTGAAACCGTTCAAGTTTGCCGCCAGCCCATATGAATACAAAGTGACCGCCTTGCGCGAATGTCCGACGCCGGACAGCTTGCAGCATTGCGAGACACCCGACAAAGCCGCCGATTATTGGCGGTTGCACATTGCCAGCCATCCGAACTTTAACCCCGACTGTGAATGTCTCGCCGTGTTGCTTTTGAACACGCGCCGGAAAGTCAAAGGGCATCAGCTTGTTTCCATCGGCACGATGGACACAATTTTAGTCCATCCCCGCGAAGTGTTCCGGCTCGCCATCGTCACCGCCGCCAGTGCGTTGATTGTCATGCACAATCACCCAAGCGGGGAAAGGCGACCCCCTTCCCAAACCTAACCCGCCAGAGGCGCGGCCTCTGGACACGTTCGCACGCTGCGCTGGCTTTAACGCTTCGCGCCCTTTCCGCAGGACGGAAAGGAAAGTGATCGGGCAAAATTGACAAACCCCCGGCCTGTGCGATGAATAAACTGCTATGAATGAAGGTGCAACTGGCCTCGATTTAGAATTTACACCGCCCGCTTGGCCCAAGCCGGGTGACAAACTTTTCGTGCCCGGATTTGGCAGGAAAGTGGCCTATCTTGGTGGTTTCGGCACTGATTTCAGCCGATATGCGATTGGCTACAAAGACGCCGCAGACGCATTGATTGACCGCACATTTGAAAGGGATTGCGGGGCTGATTTACAATTTTACCCTATTGCGTTTCTTTACCGTCAATATTTGGAATTGCGGCTAAAACAACTCCTTATTTCTGGCGGGCACGTCGTTTACGACGAATCAAAACTAACCCACGTCCACGACTTGAGAAGGCATTGGGCGGAAGTCAGAAAAATTTTGGAGGACGTATGGCCGGACACACATGCCGAGGAAATGGATGCGTTGGGGGAATGTATTGAAGAGCTTTGCCAGTTGGATGCGAAGTCGATGAGTTTCCGCTACCCGGTGGACAAAGAGGGAAAGCCCACTCTGCTCGGACTTGATCGCGTTGACCTTGTAAACTTGAAGAGTGTGATGGATCGAATCAGCTCGTTACTCGACGCTTCAAGTGATGCCTTGGGAGATATTCTCGATAATATGCCGCGAGAGGAATATTATTATTGACCGATTACACTGTCCAGTAAATCCGCCTGTCGCGGCGGCAGAGAGCGACAGAAGCACCGTCCATAATTTGATCGCGCGTTTCGCGCCTCGTTGATTCACACCCTAAAAGCCAGTTTTCAACGGAGGTTTAACGCCCCTAACGCTTTTCCTTTCCCCTTTTTCCATTCCTGTTGAGGCGAATAATCAATTAGCTGCTCGGCAATCAGCGGAAAAATATTTGAAAAAGTCGTCAAGGCTTTGCCCGTGGCATCATACATATTTTCGGCTTGTTTTCGTTGAGCGATGATTTCAGGCGTTTTTTCCTCCGTGGCGTTGACCTCCAATCCGTGAAGTTCAAAAATGTTGTTTTGACACGCTTCTTGGATGCTGGCGAGTGCATCTGACAATTCCTTTGTCACGTCCAGCATCCCGACGTGCATCGCGGGGATTTTGCCAAACTTGATTTGTTCCAGTGCGCCTCTGATTGCGCCATAAATCGTCTGGACTGTGTAAGCGGCTGATCCGATTCCGCAGTCACATTGCGTCAGGTCAACCGCGCCTAGTTTTTCCAATATCTCCCCGGCCAGAACTCTTGGGTTTCTTTTGATCTCGAATGTCATGCTCGCTCCCCCTACGATGATTAAAATGAAGCTGGTAAACAACGATAGCAGAAATCCGTTTACAATCTGTTAAAGCATCACTGTCAGTGAAACTGTCAGTGAAAGGTCAAAAAAATTATGAAAAATAGTGACGAGTTAGCGCGAATTTCCTTTGTAAATACAGGGGTTTTTGCTATTTTAGGGGCATCTGGATCGGGTTTGCAGACCGTGTCCATCCGTGGTTAAAAGCTCATGACCACCGACGCCAAAATACTTTCCGCGTTGCGTGCCGATCCTGATGGCGTTTCCGGCGCGCAGCTTGCCGAACAGTTGGGCATTAGTCGCGCGGCGGTCTGGGCGCGCATCGAGGAATTGCGCAAACTCGATTACGACATCGAGGCCGGCCCGCACTTTGGCTATCGTCTGGTCAATTCGCCGGACACGTTGCACGCGGATGATTTGCTGGCGCGGCTCGGCAAAACCAAGGTCATCGGTCGCGACATCCAGGTTTTCGAGCAGACGACTTCGACGAATGATGTAATCGAAAAATTTGCGCGCGACGGCGTGAAGGAAGGCGTCGTCGTGTTTGCCGAATCGCAGACGAAGGGCAGGGGACGGCTCGGACGCAAATGGATTTCGCCTGCGCACAAAGGTTTATGGTTTTCCATTTTGCTGCGACCGGATTTGCATCCGCAGGAAACGACGCAATTGACCGTCGCCTCGGCAACCGCGCTGCGCCGCGCCATTCAATCCGAAACCGGATTGAACCCGGAAATCAAATGGCCGAACGACATTTTGATTCGCGGCAAAAAAGTCGCGGGCATTTTGACCGAGTTGAGCGCGGAAGTGGATCGTGTCAAGCACATCATTCTCGGCCTCGGCGTGGACGTGAATCTGGGCGCGGGTGAATTTCCGGCGGAATTAAAAAAAACCGCGACTTCGCTGAAAATCGAATCCGGCGAAACCCTTGCGCGCGCGGAACTGGCCGTGGCGATTTTGCGCGAACTGGATTTTGATTACGCGCGGATTTGCGGCGGAAAATTTCCCGTCGTGGCCGATGAATGGGAATCCGGTTGCGCGACCATCGGCAAAAATGTCACGGTTCTCATTGGCGACCGCAAAATCCGTGGCTGCGCCGAATCGCTCGACGATGACGGGGCATTGCTCATCCGCACGGAACACGGCCACCTGGAACGCATCATCGGCGGCGACGTGACTCTGGAGAAATGAATCCGCAGATTCATAGATGAACGCAGATTGTCTTCAAAACCTTGTTTTCATCGGCGAAAATCCGCGTAATCTGCGGGCGGAATGATTTTACTTTTCGACATCGGCAACACGCACACGCATATCGGGCTGGCGAATGACCATCGAGTGTTGAAACAAATCAACGTCCCAACGCGCGAATGGTCTGGCGGAAAGGCCGCCGCATTCGTCAAGAAATTCGCCGGCGCAAAAAAAATCAACGGCGCGATTTTGTGCAGCGTTGTGCCGCGGGCAACGCCGCTGGTGCGTAAAACGGTCCGCGCACTTTGGAAATTGTTCGTGCTGGAACTCACGCCCGAGACTTTATCCGGTGTGGGCATTGATTATCCGAAACCAGATTCGATCGGCCCGGATCGTCTGGCCAACGCCGTGGCCGCGCGCAAACGTTTCGGCGCGCCGGTGGTGGTCGTGGATTTTGGCACGGCGGTCACGTTTGACGTGGTGGACGCGCGCGGCAATTACGTCGGCGGCATCATCACGCCCGGCCTCGCGGCGATGACGGATTATTTGCACGAAAAAACGGCATTGCTTCCGAAAATAAAAATCCGCGAAGTCAAAAGTGCGATCGGTAAAAGCACCGAACACGCAATGCTGGTCGGCGCGGTGCAAGGTTATCGCGGTCTCGTGCGCGAATTGATCGGCGAACTCAAGCGCGAATTAAAAGCAAAAATCTTGCCGGTCGTGGCGACGGGCGGTTATGCGGAGTTGATCGCCGCAAAAATGCCGGAGATTTCCGCCGTCGAGCCGGCGTTGACCCACGAAGGTTTGCGGCTGGTATGGTCGGCGAATAAAAATAAAAAAAGGATGCCGCGTGCCAGGTTGTAATTTTTCATTTTGAATTGTCAGAACTCCGCGATTGCCCCGCCGCTCCACTTTCATCAAAATCCTGTTTCTATGTCGGGCAGCCGCAGGCAATATCCGTTTTATCTGATCGAACCCAAGTGGCAGAAAACCTGGGAAGAGCAGCAAGCTTTCCGCGCATTCAATCCCGGCGAAGAAATTCCCGCGAACCATCCATTCGCACAACGCCATAAAATTTCCGGCAAGGTGGCCGCAACGCAGTTGCCCGAAAAATTTTATATCCTCGACATGTTTCCGTATCCGAGCGGCGCGGGTTTGCACGTCGGCCATCCTGAAGGTTACACGGCGACGGATATTCTGGCGCGCTACAAACGCGCGCAAGGTTTCAACGTGTTGCATCCGATGGGCTGGGACGCGTTCGGACTGCCCGCCGAGCAATACGCCGTCAAGACCGGCCAGCATCCGCGCAAGACGACCGAGGAAAATATCGTCACGTTCAAACGGCAGATTCAATCGCTCGGCTTCAGCTACGACTGGGCACGCGAACTCGCCACGACCGACCCCGATTATTTCAAGTGGACGCAATGGATTTTCCTCAAGCTCTACAACTCGTGGTTTAATCCCGAAACGAACAAGGCCGAGCCGATTGAAACACTTGAATATCCAAGCTGGCTTGAAACCGTAGAAGAATATCCTAAACTCAATCCGGTAAGAGGAGAACAGTTCCATTTCATTCGACCTCAAACACTCGAAGAAAAGAAAAGAATTCATCGCGACAAACATCGTCTGGCCTATGTGACTGAAGCGCCAGTTTGGTGGTGTGAACAACTTGGCACTGTGCTCGCGAACGAAGAAGTCGTGGACGGCAAAAGCGAAGTGGGCGGTCATCCGGTCGTTCGAAAACAAATGCGACAATGGATGCTTCGCATCACTACTTACGCCGAACGATTGATTCAAGACCTCGATACGATTGATTGGAGCGGTTCGCTCAAGGAAATGCAGCGAAACTGGATTGGGCGAAGTGAAGGCGCGGAAGTAAAATTCAGAGTTCCTGAAAGTGGAATTTACATTAAGGTGTTCACCACTCGCCCCGATACTTTGTTTGGAGCAACTTACATGGTGCTTGCGCCCGAACATCATTTGGTTGATGGAATCACACCGCACGACCATTGGGAAGCAGTTCAAAATTATCGGGCATCCGTCTCTGCAAAATCTGATCTCGAACGCACGGAACTTGCGAAGGAAAAATCCGGCGTATTCACTGGCGCGTTTGCCATCAATCCCGTCAACGATGAAAAAATTCCCATCTGGATTGCAGATTACGTTTTGGCGAGCTACGGCACGGGTGCAATCATGGCCGTACCTGCGCACGACACACGCGATTTTGAGTTCGCCAAGAAATTTAATTTGCCGATTCTTCAAGTTGTTGAGCCGCCTGCCGGAAAAGATTGGCAAGGTTTTACCGATGATGGTGTTGCCGTGAATTCCGGTTTCATAACCGGTTTGCCCACGCCCGAAGCCAAAAAGAAAATCACAACGTGGCTGGAATCCAAAAATCTCGGCAAAAAAGCCGTCAACTACAAACTCCGCGACTGGCTTTTTTCGCGTCAGCGTTATTGGGGCGAGCCGTTTCCGATTATTTGGAAACGCGATGCCGCCAGAAATTTGTATCACGAAGCGTTGCCGGAAAGTTCATTGCCGGTGTTGCCGCCGGCGCTCGAAGATTACAAGCCCATGTCCGACGGCCAGCCGCCGCTCGCCCGCGCGAAGGATTGGGTGAACCTGCCCGACGGCTCGACGCGCGAGACAAACACGATGCCGCAATGGGCCGGCTCGTGCTGGTATTATTTGCGTTATCTCGATGCAAAAAATTCTTCTGCTTTCGTCGGCAAAGAAGTGGAAAATTATTGGATGGCGTCGAATGGAAAATCCGCCGGCGTTGATTTGTATGTTGGCGGCACGGAACACGCCGTGTTGCATCTGCTTTACGCGCGATTCTGGCACAAGGTTTTGTTCGACCTTGGTTATGTTTCGACAGCCGAACCATTTCACAAACTTGTCAATCAAGGCCTGATTCTCGGCGAAGACGGCCAGAAGATGTCAAAGTCGCGGGGCAACGTGGTGAACCCGGATGATGTTCTCGGCGAATACGGCACGGATTCCCTGCGCCTTTACGAAATGTTCATGGGCCCGCTCGAAATGGTGAAGCCGTGGAACACCAAAGGCGTCGAGGGCGTATATCGTTTTCTCGGTCGCGGCTGGCGCCTGTTCGTGGATGAAAAAAGCGAAACGGAATTTGAACAGGCGGAAACCACCGCAAAGACGCAGAGACGCGGAGAATTGTTGGATTTAATCAAATTGCAGCCTTCAATCAAAGATGTCGCGGCGACTCCGGCGCAATTGAAGATGCTTCACGCCTGCATCAAAAAAGTGACGGAAGACTTGGACGGGATGCGTTTCAACACGGCCATTTCCGCGCTCATGGTTTTTGTGAATGAAGCAATAACATGGGATACAAAGCCTGTTTCTGTGCTGCGCAATTTTTTAATTCTACTTCAACCATTCGCGCCGCATCTGGCGGAAGAACTGTGGGCGAAATCCTCAACCATCAACTCCCAACCATCAACCAACCTCGCCTACGCTCCGTGGCCAAAATTTGACGCAGCGTTGCTGGTGGAAAACGAGATTGAAATTCCGGTGCAGGTGAACGGCAAGTTGCGCGATGTGGTCAAAGTTTCTGTGAACACCACGGCGGCGGAACTGGAGGCGCTGGCGCTGGCGAATGAAAAAGTTCAGCCTTACATCGCGGGCAAGACGATCAAGAAAATCATTGTCGTGCCGAAAAAACTGGTGAATATCGTGGCCGGCTAAATTTAACAAGATTTAGCAGCATCAAACGTGTGCTTGCGCATATTTTGCAATAAAGCTCCATTCGTTGTCCGGGCGGACTGACCACGATAATTGCTTGTTTGGATACAAGCCATGTTCGCATGAAATGTGGTTATTTTTCACCGACGGCCAAAATGGTTTGAAAATGCGGCGGCTGTTCTTCGCGCGCGACGATGCTGATTTCGATTTTCTTGAACCCGGCTTTTTCCAGCCAGTGATGCAAGTCGCTTTCAGCGAAACCAAGCCAGCGGTCGCCGTAAAGTTCGTGCGCCTTGTCGAAATTGTGCTTGAGTAAATCAAGGATCAAAATCTGGCCGTGCGGTTTCAACAACTTTGCAGCGCTCGCCAGCGCTGCCGCCGGATCTTCGGCGTGATGCAACGTCTGGCTTAAAATCACGAGGTCAACGCTGTTCGCTTCAATCGGCGGGTTTTGCAAATTGCCGAGGCGGAATTCCAAATTTTTCAGGCCGTTCTTTTTCGCCTTGGCCGCGCCGAACGCGACGATTTTTTCTGAATTGTCCACGGCGATGACGTGTTTGCAGCGGCGCGCGAGCAGTTCGCTCAACAAACCTTCGCCCGCGCCCAAATCGGCGACGACAAGCGGCGGCAAAATCCGCAGCAGCAAATGTCCGAACGCCTGCCATGAGCGGCCGGGGCCGTAAACGCGGTCGAAGCGCCCGGCGATTTGGTTGAAATAAACCTCTGCCTGTTCGCGCCGACGGTTCACGACGCGCTTGAGGTTGATCTGGTCGTGCGAATGTTCCGGCAATTCTTTCGCGCCGCGAATGGCCAGTTGGATGAATTCATTCGCAGCGGAGTCAGCCTGCGGATTAAGTTTGTAGAACGTGCGTTTGCCTTCACGACGCGATTGCACGAGCGCACAATCCGACAGCAGGCCAAGGTGCGTCGAGATGCGTGACTGGCCGAGCTTCGTGATTTCTTGAAGTTCGTTCACAGACAGCTCGTCCTTCTCCAGCAACGCCACGATGCGCAGCCGCGTGGCATCGGACAAAGCTCGCAATGATTTCAAGGTTGCGGACATGATTATTTTGGCGCGCCCAACTTTTTTTCGAAAAAGCATTTGACGCGCTTTAAAATTGTTATATCATCCTATCTTGATACGTCAATATGTTATTGGCATAAAACTTAAAATATTCCATGAGCAACCGTTACATCTTTTCTTCCGAGTCCGTTGGCGAAGGCCATCCGGACAAGGTCGCCGATACGATTTCTGATGCCGTGCTGGACGCCTGTCTTGCGCAGGACAAGTTCAGCCGTGTCGCCTGCGAAACCTATGTGAAGTCCAACATCGCCATCATCGGCGGTGAAATCACCACGAAAGCCAGGCTCGATTTCGTGAAGATTGCCCGCGACGCCATCCGCGAAATCGGCTACGTCAACGATGACGACGTATTTCATGCGGACAAAGTTTTCATCAACGTCATCGTCACTCAGCAGTCGCCCGACATCGCGCAAGGCGTGGACGCGCGCAAGGCCAAAGGCAAAAAGACGGCAAAGCAAGGCGCGGGCGACCAGGGCTTGATGTTCGGTTACGCATGCAATGAAACCCGCGAACTCATGCCCGCGCCGATCATGTTCGCGCATCGCCTCGGTCGTGAACTCACACGCATCCGCAAGGCTGGTGGTGCGGCCTGGTTGCGGCCGGACGCGAAGTCGCAGGTCTCCGTAGTTTACGAAAACGGCAAGCCGGTCGCGATTTCCAACGTCGTCATTTCCACACAACACGCGGCGGATGTCGAACACACCGAGATTGAAAAATTCTGCATCGAGAACGTCATCAAGAAAGTTCTGCCGAAGAACTTGCTTACGCCGAAAACGGAATTTCTCATCAACCCGACCGGACGCTTTGTCGTCGGCGGACCGCAGGGTGACACCGGCTTGACCGGTCGCAAAATCATCGTGGACACTTACGGCGGCATGGGCCGTCATGGTGGCGGCGCGTTCTCCGGCAAAGACCCGACGAAAGTTGATCGCAGCGCCGCCTACATGGGCCGCTGGGTAGCGAAGAACATTGTCGCGGCTGGCCTCGCCACACGTTGTGAACTGCAATTCGCCTACGCCATCGGCCATCCCGAACCGGTCAGCGTTCACGTCGAGACGTTCGGCACGAACACGGTTGCCAACGACCGCATTCTTAATGCGGTCAATAAAGTTTTCAGCTTCCAGCCATCTGACATCATTGACCAGCTCAACTTGCGCCGCCCGATTTACAGCAAGACGACCAACTACGGTCACTTTGGCAAGAGCGACCCGGCGCTGACGTGGGAAGCGACGGACAAAGTTGCTGCGCTCAAAAAAGCGCTGTAATTGCTATCAACTCATAACACTCCTAAATATGGCAAAAATTAAATTATCTCCGCCACGCGCCGTTCTTAAATTAAACGGCAACGGCAAATCAAAACCGGCTGCCGCGCTCGCTGAAATCAGCGCGACGCTGGCCAAATTGGCCGCACAAACTCCGGCGGGTAAAGATTTCATCGTCCGTAATTTCTCGCTCGCCGAATGGGGTCGCAAGGAAATCGCCATCGCCGAGCACGAAATGCCTGGACTGATGTCCGTGCGCCAAAAATACGCGAAACAGAAACCGCTCAAGGGCGTGCGCATCACCGGTTCGTTGCACATGACCATTCAGACGGCGGTGCTTATCGAGACACTCGTTGCTCTTGGTGCGAACGTGCGCTGGGCGAGCTGCAACATTTTCTCCACGCAAGACCACGCGGCGGCGGCGATTGCTGCGACCGGCACGCCGGTGTTCGCCTGGAAAGGTGAGACGCTCGAAGAATATTGGGAACTCACGCTCAAGGCCATTTTGTTCCCCGGCGATCTCGGCCCGCAACTCGTTGTTGACGATGGCGGCGACGTGACGCTGCTCATCCACAAAGGTTACGAATTGGAAAACGGTTCCAAGTGGGCTTACGAAAACAAGGGCGACAGCCACGAGGTTTCCGTCGTTAAAGCACTGCTGCGCCGGCTTGCAACCGAGCAGCCCGGCCACTGGACCAAGATCGTGAAATCCTGGCGCGGTGTTTCCGAAGAGACGACTACTGGCGTCCATCGTCTTTACCAGATGAAAGAAGCGGGCAAATTGCTCGTGCCCGCCATCAACGTGAACGACTCCGTCACCAAGTCGAAGTTCGACAATCTTTATGGCTGCCGCGAATCGCTTGCGGACGGCATCAAGCGCGCGACCGATGTGATGCTCGCCGGCAAAGTGGCCGTCGTCTGCGGTTACGGCGATGTCGGCAAAGGTTGCGCCCATTCGCTCCGCGCCTACGGTTCACGCGTCGTAGTCACCGAAATTGATCCCATCAACGCATTGCAAGCCGCGATGGAAGGTTTCGAGGTCAACACCGTCGAAAGCACGCTCGGCGTCGGCGACATCTACGTCACCACGACCGGCAATTGCGACATCATCACCACCGCGCACATGCTTGCGATGAAAGATCAGGCCATCGTCTGCAACATCGGCCATTTCGACAACGAGATCCAGGTGGACGCGCTCAAGAAGGTCAAAGGTCTGCGCATTGAGAACATCAAGCCGCAATACGACCGCTATCATTTGCCCGGCAACAAGAGCATTTATATTCTCGCCGAAGGCCGGCTCGTAAACCTCGGTTGCGCCACCGGTCATCCGAGCTTCGTGATGTCGAACTCGTTCACGAACCAGACGCTCGCGCAGATTGATCTCTGGGCGAACAAGGACAAATACGAGAAGACGGTTTATCGCCTGTCCAAAAAACTCGACGAAGAAGTCGCCCGCCTGCACCTGGAAAAAATCGGCGTGGTGCTGACCAAGCTGACGAAGGCGCAGGCTGAATATCTTGGTGTGCCGCCCGAAGGTCCTTACAAGCCGGAGCATTATCGCTATTAGGCAAATTCAAATCAGAAACACAAAATGCGAACGGAGAAATCCGCTCGCCTTTTTTAGTTCGATTATGCGAGTTGTGCGCTTGAACAAGCCGCCGCCATTGCGGAAGATTGGGAAAATATGTTTCGCATCGGCATGGATCTTGGCGGCACAAAAATTGAAGGCATTGTGCTGGACGCGCAGGGCAGGGAACTTTTCCGCAAGCGCGTGGAAACACAGCGGGAATTTGGCTATCACCACATCCTGAACCGCATCAAGGAGCTTCACGGTGAACTGGCCGCGCAGATCCGGCACCAGCCGCACACGTTCGGCATCGGCGCGCCCGGCGTCATTTCTCCGCGCACCGGGCTTTTGAAAAATTCCAACACGGTTTGCATGATCGGCCAGCCGGTGAAGATGGATCTGGAAAATCTGCTTGGCCGGAAAATTGAAATTCAGAACGACGCGAATTGTTTCGCGATGGCGGAGGCGTTGCTCGGCGCGGGCCGGGGCAAGAAAATGGTTTTCGGTGTCATCATGGGCACGGGTTGCGGCGGCGGAATCGTCCATAACGGCGAGGTCATCACCGGCCCGCAAGGCATCGCGGGTGAATGGGGTCATATGTCCATTGATCCCAATGGCCCGAAGTGTTTTTGCGGCCAGCTTGGCTGTGTGGAGACCCTCATCAGCGGCGGCGGATTGGAGGTGCGCTACGTCGAACAGTTCGGAATCAAGAAACCGCTCCACGAAATTGAGAAAGAATTTTACGCGGGCGAACCCCGGGCGGTGGCGTTCATGAAAATTTTCTTCCGCAACTTCGGTCGCGCCATCGCCAACCTGATTGACGTGCTCGACCCGGACGTGGTCGTGCTCGGCGGCGGCGTTTCAAAGTTTGATGCAATTTACACCGACGGCATCGCGGAAGTGGCGAAATTTGTTTTCAGCGATTCTTTGGAAACGCCCATCGTCAAACATCAGATCGGCGATTCCGCCGGAGTCATCGGCGCGGCGTTGATCGGGGTTTGATGAAACCAGCCAGCCATGAAGGTGCCGAACAAATTGAGCCAGATGTTTCGCGCGCCGAAATTGACGCGGACGCGGATCATCCTCGCGCTGGCGGTGGCGGTGACTGCTGACGGCCTGCAATTTTTTCTCGGCCCAATCGGTTGGGCGTTCATTGATCAGGCCATTGATCTGGCGGCTTTGTTGTTGACGGCTTGGGTGATTGGTTTTCACCTGTTGCTATTACCCACATTTGTCGTGGAAGCTTTTCCGGTCGTGGACATGCTGCCGACATGGACGGCGTGCGCCATTGCGGTGATCGCCTTGCGAAAACGGGAGCAACGCCCGGTGCCGCCGCCGCAACAGAAAGAGGGTCGGGAATGATTTCGCACGGCGGGACTTTCTGCCAAATTGAATTCAGATATAAATCTAAAAAAAGATTGCCAAATAAACGGCCACGGCCAGTCCGATCAACGCGAGCAATCCCGCCAGCCACAATGCAAAGGTTGACCCGAACGTCTGCCGAAATTGGCCGCAGTCAATTGCCCGGACGCAGCTACGATGACGAATAGCCGCAATGACATTAACCAGAATGCCGAGGACGATGAGCAGAATGCCGACGGGCAGCGAAAAACCGGCGTGAGGCAACTGGGTCGGCTCGTTGTTCGCAGCCAGTTCGCGGAGAAACAAACCAAAGCGCGCCACGACAAAACCGAAGCCCATGAGCGCGATGCCGGTTCGAAGCCACGCCAGGAATGTGCGCTCCGCCGCCATGTATATTCGCGGGTCGCTTTGGGAAGCAGACGATTCAATCACAGACTAAATAGGCGCAGAAAAATCTACTTTGTCAATCAGGTTGCTCAAACGCGAAACTGAAATTCCTTTTATTGCGCGCCGTTTCGCGGTTGGTATCGTGCCCGCGTGACAACGCTGCTCATCGCGACGCGCAACGCACACAAGGTCGGTGAAATCCGCGCCATGCTCGGCGCGCAATTTCAATTGCTCACGCCCGGCGATTTTCCCGGCGCGCCTGAAGTCGTCGAAGACGCGGACACTTTTGAGGGCAACGCGACGAAGAAGGCCGTGGCGTTCGCCGAATGGCTCGCGCGAATCCAGAATTTAGAATTCAGAATTCAGAAACCGGACTTTGCGCTGGCTGATGACTCCGGTTTGCAAGTGGATGCGCTGGGCGGAAAACCCGGCGTGCATTCCGCGCGCTTCGCCGCGTTGGATAAAAATGAAAATTCCAACGATGCCGACAACAATGCAAAGCTCCTGCGGCTGTTGAAAGATGTTCCGCTGGAAAAACGCACGGCACGGTTTTACTGTGTGATTGCGCTTGTGCCGGTGCCGCACGGAAAAGTTGAAAGCGCCTCGCCGGTTTGTTTTGCGGACGAATTTGCCGCGCAAATTTTCGCCGGCGCGTGCGAAGGGAAAATCATCTTTGAGCCGCGCGGCCAAAATGGTTTCGGCTACGACCCGCTGTTCGTGCCGGGCGGGTTCACCCAGACATTCGCGGAACTCGGCGAAGACGTGAAAAATAAATCAAGCCATCGCGCGAAGGCGCTGCAAAAACTACGGCAACACTTCGAATGATTCGACGGCAAGTTCAACAAGACAAAAACCGGCTTCCTATTTTTCCAACCGGAAGAACAGGGTCGAGTTGGTCGTGCTGTTCGTGACGACGCTGCTGTAGCCGTTCAACGCGGAGAAATTGCTGACGGCCTGCCAGTTTGCGCCGGCGAGATTGGTCGCGGATTGCAATTGATAATCCGTCGCCCAGGCCGGCCACGCGACGATGTTGTTTGTGCCGGTTGTCGTCAGGCTCATGCTGGGCGGCACGCTGGCGGTCAAAACCACCGTGGCCGCCGCGCCGAGGTAGCTTTGGACATTGATGTAGACCGGATAATCGCCCGCGTTGGTGTAGGTGTGCGCGCCGTAAATTTCTTTCTGGTTGAACAAATTGGTGACGATGACGCCGCTGTTGGTTGAATTGTCGCCCCAGTTGATGAAAGCGGTAAAATTAGTCGCAGCGCTGTTCGGCACGCCGTTGGTGAACGTGACCATCAGCTGGTTGGTGAATGACGTGAGCGCATACGCGATGAAGTTGTTGGTGGCCTGCGCGACGATGGGAGTGTCGCCGATGGCAAAAGTATAGGTCTGGAAATCATAACTGGCAAAAGATGGGCTTGAACTGACGAAGAAGATCAGATTCACCGGACCGACATAATTGGAGTTCGGCACGATAACAACCTGCATCTGATTGCTGATGATATTATCGAACGAGTTGGGTGCGTTTGCCGATGAATTGGTGTCGGCAAACTCCACATACCAGTTATTCGTAACGCCGGGAAAATCATGGCCGGAGACAAAATTTGTCAGCCGTCCATTCACTGGCTCGACAAAATTGGTGACGGCATTGGGATAGTTGGGATAGATGAACGGCGCTTCGCTATTCGCGTCGGTGATGGTCGTTGCCGTAAAAGAATTGGTCGCCAACCCGCCTGCGCCGTCGTCCGCGATGACGCTGATGGTTCCCGCAACTCCGGCGAGGTTGGTGCCGATGAGCGTAAGCACCGTGTCAAAATTATCCGGCACGAACGAGGCGCGCGTGATGATCACGTCGGCAAGCGGCCGGCTGTTGGTATCGGTGGGAGTGTTGATGACGTTGGTCAGCACGTTGAAGCCGCGCAACAACTGCCCGAAAATTGTGTAGCCGAAGTCGAGCGACCGTTGTGATCCTTCCGTGACAAAGAATTGCGATCCGTCCGTGTTGTGGCCGGAATTCGCCAGCGCCAACTGACCGCTGCCACTGAAGAGGGCGTTTGGATTAAATTCGTCGTCGTAACGAAACACCGGCCCGCCCGTGCCATTGGTGTTGGGGTCGCCACCTTGAATGACGAAGCCGGGAACGATGCGATGAAAAATCGTGTTGCTGGTGTACAGGCCGCTGGCGGTCAAGCCCTGGATGACATCCACCGAGTGCGGTGCGATGTCACGGAACAGCATGAACGTCATGTCGCCGACGTTGGTGACGGTCTCGGTGCCGCCGCGAAACGGCGTTTGAAACGCGCCCGGCGCATTCGCCGGCGCCGCCTGCACCACGGACATTTTCCAGAACGGATTGTTCGTGTGGACAATGACTGCGATGCCGTTCGTGCTGCTCGTGGCCGTGAAGGTCAAGGGCCGGCCATTGGGCGAAGTGGCCGTGACGGGAATGATAAGCGACTTGCCGGCGGGAATACTGACGCTTCCAATGGGGTCAATGACCGGCGCGGCAAAAGCGGGCAGCATCAGGAAAAGCGTGACCAAAACGCAGCGAAAAATAACATGGCCATTCATACGTCAAAAATTTCCATGCGGAAATGCGCAAGAATTCTATTTCAACAGGCTGGCCAACTGAAGCTTTTTTCTTAGCAAACCGTTGTCGGCGCACATCCGCAATTTTCCATTGGGCGCGGGCCGCACCCAGCATTCGCCGCCGGAACATTCGACCATCAACGCACCCGCCGCAATATCCCACAGATTGATGGTGCGTTCGACATAAAGATCGAGCCGCCCGGATGCGACGTAGGCGAGTTCGAGCGCCGCCGAACCCATCAGCCTTATTTTCAACGTGTTGCGCGCGAGGCGGTTCAGGTGCGGCAGGCTTTTCTCCAGATTTTTTTTGCTTTTGGAAAAGCCCATGGCGACGACAGCCTCGCCTGCCTTGCCGCGTTTGCTCACGCACACAACCCATCCGTTTAGCCTGGTTTTTCCGCCGCGCGTCGCCGTCCAAAGTTCATCGGTGAACGGATCATAAATCACGCCAAGCAAAGTGACATATGACGAGTGGCGGTTGTCGCGTTTGTTACTTGCCAGCCGCCACTCGTCACTTTTCGATTGCAACGCAATCGAAACCGCCGCGTGCGGCATTCCAAAAAAATAATTCACCGTGCCGTCAATCGGGTCAACGACCCAGCGGTATCCGGCGTTCGCGTTGCCGGAACAACCTTCCTCGCCGAGCAGTGCGATTTGCGGAAACGCGGCGAAGAGAATCTTTTCGATGAGTTTCTGGCAGCGCACGTCGAGTTCGAGTTTGATGTCGTGCGCCCCGGCGGAATTGACGCGTTTGGCCCGATGCCAGTTGTCGCGCATGATTTTTCCGGCGGCGCGCGCGGCTTTGACGGCGGCGGCCAGAGTTTTGTTCTGCGAAATTTTTTTCATCTCCAAACAATCTAACCTTGCAATGCGTCCAGCGCGGCTTTCGTGTGCGACAATTTGTTTTGCCATTCAACGAGACGTTGCTTGTGTTCGTCCAAAACCTGCGGTGGAACTTTTTTCGCGAAATTCGGATTGTTCAGCTTCGATCGAACCTTCTCAATTTCGACCTCGTATTTTTCGATTTCTTTTTGGAGACGGATTTTTTCTGCCACCACGTCAATCAAACCTTCGAGCGGCAAAAACAGTTCGCCCAGTTCGGCGCGCATGGCGGGAGTTCCCCTGGCCGGCTGATAATTTGCGTCCACTTCCAGTGCCTCGGCATTGAGCAGCAACTTCAGAACTTCCATATCGTTCGGCGGAAAATTTTCCGCCGGCTTGAAAATAAATTTTACTTTTTTGTTCGACGCGATATTCCCCACACGACGCAAATTGCGGCCTTGCGCGACCAGATCATTTCGCGCTTCGATGAATTTTTCGTCGCGCTCGCTCAAACCGTAAAAACTTTTAAAATCATCATCGAGCGGTCTCGGCCACGGTGCGAACATGATCGTCTTGCCGCCCTGATTTTCCGGCATGTCGGTCGCATAACCCATGCCGTGCCACAATTCCTCCGTGATGAACGGCAGGAACGGATGAAACAGTCGCAACGTATGCGACAAAACAAAATCAATCACTGCGAGTGTGTTCGCCTTGCGTGCCGCGTCTTCGCCGAAAAACACCGTCTTGCTCGCCTCCACATACCAGTCGCAATACTCGCTCCAGAAAAATCTGTAAAGCGTCGCCGTCGCGTCGCTGAATTTATATTCGTTCAGCGCGATGGTCACTTTACGGATGGCCGAGTCGAGCTTCAGCAAAATCCATTTGTCATCAGACGTTAAAATTTTTGGATCAATCTCCCCCTGAATTGGCAAGTCGGTGCTACCGGCCATTTGCCTAAAACGGCAGGCGTTCCAGAGCTTGTTGCAAAAATTGCGGCCCAGCTCGACGTTCTGTTCGTCGAACAAAATATCCTGGCCGAGCGGCGCGGCGCGCATCACGCCGAAGCGCAATGCATCCGCGCCGAACTTCGCGATGAAGTCGAGCGGGTCGGGCGAATTGCCGAGGCTCTTGGACATCTTGCGTCCCTGCTTGTCGCGGATGATGCCGGTGAAATAAACATTTTTGAACGGTAACTGGTCCATGTATTCGTAGCCGGCCATGATCATGCGCGCCACCCAAAAAAAAATGATGTCCGGCCCGGTGACGAGGTCGGTGGTCGGATAAAATTTCTTCAAGGTCTCGGTCTGCTCCGGCCAGCCCATCGTCGCAAACGGCCACAGCCACGAACTGAACCAAGTGTCGAGCACGTCGGGGTCTTGGGTGAAGCCTTCTTCGTCAACCAAGTATTTGATCACTTGTTCATCAACGGTGGAAATGAACACATCAAATTCGTGCTCAGGTTTTCCGGCGTCCATTTCCTCGTTCAACTCAAGATTATTGTCCATTCCCTCTTTAGTCTGAAATGGACCAACCGTTTGACCAGACGCTGTGTGAATAATGCGAACAACAGCCTTGTTCCTGTATTCATCAAGCGCTCGTTCGGTTTCGCTGAACCACCAACCCTTCCCATGATTATCCGGCTGATTGGGAACTGTAAGGCGCTTATGCCAAACAGGAATCCGATGTCCCCACCAAAGCTGACGGCTGACGCACCAATCCTGCAAACCGCCCATCCAGTGGTCGTAAACTTTCGCCCAGCGTTCGGGATGAAATTTCATTTCACCCGAGCCAACAACCGCGCGGGATTTTTCCACGCTTGGATATTTCAAAAACCATTGCTCGCTCAAGCGCGGTTCAATCGGCACATCGGCGCGTTCGCTGTAACCGACGTTGTTCGTGTAGGGTTCTTCTTTCACCAACGCGCCAAGTTCCGTAAGCTTTTCCACGGCAATTTTGCGTGCCTTGAAACGATCAAATCCTCGCAAGCCATCACCAGCAGCAAAAGCCATTGTGCCATCGGCATTGATGACCTCGATTTGTTTTAGATTGTGACGTAAACCGATTTCAAAATCTGTTTTGTCATGTGCCGGAGTGACTTTCAAAACTCCGGTGCCGAATTCAAAATCCACATGCTCATCGCCGATGATGGGAATGAGCTTCTGCTCGCGCGGCAATTCCGCTGGCAACGGACGCACGACGTGTTTGCCAATGAATTTTGCGTAACGCGGGTCTTTCGGGTTCACGGCCACGGCGGTGTCGCCGGGAATGGTTTCCGGCCGCGTTGTCGCAATCGTCAAAAAAGTTCCAGGAATTTCCGCAATCTCCACCTTGAAATAATAGAGAGCCCCACTTTGGGGCTTCATCACCACTTCTTCGTCGGACAGCGCGGTGAGCGATGCGGGACACCAATTCACCATGCGCTTGCCGCGATAGATGAGCCCTTTTTTGTAGAGGTCAACGAACACGCGTTGCACGCAGCGCGAATACTCCGGGTCCATCGTGAACCGTTCGCGCGTCCAGTCGCACGACGCGCCGAGCTTTTTCAATTGCTGGATGATGATGCCGCCGTGCTTTTCCCTCCATTCCCAGACACGTTCCAGAAATTTTTCACGGCCCAGATCATCGCGGTGCTTGATTTCACCGGCTTTTTTCAACGTGCGTTCGACGACGGTTTGCGTGGCGATGCCGGCGTGATCGGTGCCGGGCAACCAGAGAACTTCCTTGCCGTCCATGCGCGCCTTGCGGGCGAGGATGTCTTGAATCGTGTTGTTGAGGACGTGACCCATCGTGAGCACGCCGGTGACGTTCGGCGGCGGAATGACGATGGAATACGCGGGCCTGGCGGACTTTTCATTCGCGACGAAAAATTTTCCGTCGAGCCAGAACTGATACCACTTGTCCTCGACTGATTGAGGCTCGTAGGCTTTTGAAATTTCAGACATGATAAAAATCTTTGACGCGAATTACGCGAATTGACGCGAATTAAAAACCAGATTCCAAACTGCAGTTAAATTAGCGTTGGTTCGCGGAATTCGCGTCAAGCGGTTCGGTTTCATAAACGGAATTCGTTCAACGGTTCTGACCTCTGATTTTTACTTAATACAATGCGCTTCCATTCCAGCGAATCGCCGCCGAAATTCACCAGCAGGCCAAGCGCGAGTTTTGATGCAGCGATACAATTCAAAACTTGCTTCATGTGAGCGTCGTTTAGTTTCTCAATTGCTTTTGTCTCGAACAGAATTTTGTCTTCGATGACAAAATCAGCAAAGTAAGAGTGCGGCAGAATAACACCTTTGTATTCGACTTCGTATTTTCGCCCGCGGGCAAACTCAATTTGCGCGCGTTGCAGTTCAACTACCAACGCATCTTTGTAAATCACCTCGTCATGACCTTTACCAAGTTCACTGTGAATTTCCATGCAAAGCCCAACGAGCTTAAACACCTCGTCTTTGTAAAGCAGTTCACTCATGGAATGTTTGGAAAAATTCGCGTTAATTAGCGCAATTCGCGTCAAGTCTTCTTGTTCATTTTTTCAACAAGGCGAACTCCATGCTGTCCACGAGCGCCTGCAAACTGGCTTCGATGATATTTTCGTTCACGCCGACCGTGCCCCATTCGCGCTTGCCGTCGGTGGATTGAATGAGCACGCGCGTTTTTGCCGCCGTGCCAGTGCGCGATTCACTTAGCCGGTCAATGAGGTTAACCACAAGTTGATTTCCTTGAGTTTGAAATTTCAACTTTTGCGTTTGGACTTTTTTTGTCTGTTCGCCTCCAAGAATACGCACTTTGTAATCGGTGAGCGTGATGCGTTTCAATTGCGGGAAAAATTTCACAAGCGCCAAGCGTAACGCCCCGTCAAGCGCGTTCACCGGACCGTCGCCTTCGGCAACGGTCTGATGTGTTTTGCCTTTCACACGCACCTTGATCGTCGCTTCGCAAACGGATTCCTTTGCGTCGCGCCGCATCGAAACGTGATACGCGTCCACGCTGAACGGCGGTTCGCGATGCTTGAGCGCCTTGCCGATGAGCAACGCGAGCGAGCCTTCGGCGGCTTCGTATTCGTAACCTTGATTTTCCAATTCCTTGATGCGATTCAGGATCGGTTTCAACTCCGGCGTGTCATTCGTGAGTTTGAAGCCGAGTTCCTGCGCCTTGATGACAATGTTGCTGCGGCCCGCGAGGTCGCTGATGAGCACGTTGCGCGCATTGCCGACGAGCTCGGGATTGATATGCTCGTAACTCGACGCGAGTTTTTGCACGGCATTGACATGCGCGCCGCCCTTGTGCGCAAACGCCGCCGAACCGACCCACGGCAGGCGCGGATTGTGGCGCAAGTTCGCGACTTCATCCACGAACATGGAAAGCTCCTTGAGCTTCGCCAGCGATTTCGCGGGCACACCGGCCTTCTTCATCTTGAGCGCGACGCAGGGAATGACGCTGGTCAGATTACAATTACCGGTGCGTTCACCGTAACCGTTGATGGTGCCTTGCACATGCACCGCGCCGGTTTCCAGCGCGGCCAGTGCATTCGCCACGCCGAGACCGATGTCGTCATGCGTGTGGATGCCGACTTTGCAATTCAACTTGCCAAGCGCAATTTTGGTGATGGCGGCGATTTCGTTTGGCAGACAACCGCCGTTCGTGTCGCACAACACCACAAAATCCGCGCCCGCTTTTTCCGCCGCCTGCCATGTGGCGAGGGCATATTCGGAATCCAGCTTGAAACCGTCGAACGCGTGTTCGGCATCATAGATGACGAATTTGCCGTGGTCCTTAAGGAAGCGAACCGTGTCACCGATCATCGCGAGATTTTCCTCCGGCGTGCAGCGCAAAACTTCCTTCACATGCAGCATGGAAGTCTTGCCGTAGATCGTGACGACCGGTGTGCCCGCTTCGATGAGCAGTCGCACCTGATCGTCTTGTTCGACGGGCGTATTTTTTTTGCGCGTCGAGCCGAAGGCCGCGAGCTTCGCGTTCCTGAATTTTTTCTTTTTGGCCTGCGCAAAAAATTCGACGTCCTTGGGATTGCTGCCCGGCCAGCCGCCTTCAATGTAATGCACCCCGAAAGAATCGAGCTTCTCGGCGATGCGGAGTTTGTCCGCGACCGAGAAATTGATGCCTTCGCCCTGCGAACCGTCGCGCAAGGTCGTGTCATAGATTTCGACTTGGGGTTTCATAAATGCCGTAAAAACGGACGGACACTATCTCTGAATTTTGCGGGATTGGCAAATTCCAAAACTGGAGGCCGATGGTTGAGACAGAATTAACCGAATGAACAGAATTCAACTCGTTGTAATTCCATCTGGAAATAATTATTTCAACGGATAGGCGCGGACAAATTCGCGTGTTCCCGCCAGAGCCAGTCCAGCCATGCGATTACAGTTTTGGCGCGTAGCACAGAAAAATTGGAACGACTTCAATTTTTGTTGTGGCTGATAAAATGAATGTTTGATATGAAAAGGCGTCATGCCGCAGCAATTCACATGGAAGCAATTGGTCGCCGACACTCTGCGCGAACTCGGCGGTGAAGCTTCGCTCAAAGAAATAACTGCGAAACTAGAAAAGAATCCTCACCGTCCAGACACAGCCACTTGGGATGCGACAATTCGCCGAGTTGTTCGCCAGTATAAAATTTTTCAACCATTTACTTCTTCAAGAGGCGTGGCAGGATACCGATTGGTTGAAATACCAAATCTTCCACAGCCACCAATTGCTGATAAGGAAGATTTGCATGGCAGCCAACAAGGGATGCTTTTGCAATTAGGAGATTTGTGCGGCTATGAAACGTTCACAAATAAAACTGATAAAACCATTCGTAAATTCCAAGGTAGATCATTGACAGAATTTGCCACGGTCAAAAATGATGAAGAAGCGCTCGAAACATTGCCTCTTGGGAAAATACGAACCGCAGATGTCATGTGGATGGCGGAAGATTCTCAAGGGCTATATCCGCGTTACGCTTTTGAAGTTGAACACAGCACAAAAGTTAAAGACGGATTACTTCGATTGCTTAAAATTCCTGAACGCTTTCGGACGGAACTTTATATTATCGGCACTGGCGAAAAAGAAGAGGCGTTGTTTGAACGATATTTGCAAGACTCGCCATTTCGTCAGCATACGCACCGTTTCCACTTCTTCCGTTACTCGGATGTCACAGGTTTTTATCAAAGCGGAACTATGTTCGACAAAGACGTGAAACGTTGGAAAATCCAAATTGCAAATAGCCGTTAGCAATTTCAATAGATTCAATTTCCACTTTCGTAATCTTTCATTTCATCAATTCGGATTTTCATCACGTTTTGCGGAGTCAGGTCATTAACCTTTTCGCCGCAAAATGGGCAATACAAGTATTTTTCCGCTGATTCGAGCAGATAAACTTTAGTGCCACACACCTCGCATGAATAGCCGTAGAGTTTTTGTTTTATTGGTTTCATATTTTGTTTGTGTTGGTTGCTTCGGATTGCGAGCCAGAATATTTTCCTCGTCGTAGAGCGCGGGATTTAACGGCTCGACGTAACGGTCAATTTTCGATGGAAGAAATTCGTCGAACTGCGCGAGGAGCTGCGCCTTGCCGCCAACCCATTTCAAAAACGGCTGGGCTTCGGTCGGCGCAACGACCTCGACGGCAGCAATGACGAGTTGTTCCTTGGCGCGCGGACGGCGCGGAGATTTTTGAACGTGCGGACGGACAATTTCATCCAGCGAATAAATCGGGTCGGGAATCTTGCGGCGGATTTTATAGCGCGTGGCGGATTTGACTTTTTTCGGCACGCAGGATCAATTGATCAGATCAGCCGGTCGGATCAAGATCAATTGCATATTTGCACTTTGTCCGGGCGGGGTTAGATTTTAGGCGTGGAAGTTTGTGAATCCATTTCGTGTCCGTTTTGCGGGCAGGCGTCCGAGGTGGCAATTGACACGAGCGTGCCGAGCCAGCGGTTCACGACGGATTGCGAGGTGTGCTGCCGTCCCTTCGAGGTGACGGTGACGTGCGAGCCGGGCGAAATTTTAAGTCTGGACGTGTCGGGCAATTGAGCTGAAAAGATTGCCCGAACAAATTTTCGCGGGTGGATTCCCCGCCGGCAGGATGGGTACGGGAAGTTGGATGAGGTTCAATCACCGCTGAATGACCGGCAAGCTGGCGGCGGCGACGGCCTGGCCCACGCGGCGGGTTTTTTCGTCCGGCACATGCAACTGGATTTTTTTCGCGACTTCGGGGAATTCAGTTTTCAAAATTTCGCGCGCCTTTGCGAGCAGGATGTCACCGCCGGCACCGGTGGTGACGCGCCCAAGGATCAACAGGTGGCGAAAATCATAAAAGTCCGCGTAATGCGGAATCGTGCAGCCCAGATAAACGCCGATGGTCTCGTAAATTTTTGCCGCGCGCAGATCGCCTTTGGCCATGAGGCTTTGGACTTCCTTGAGCCGCTCCGGCAACCCCATTTCATCTGGAAGATTGATTTTTGCGGCCGGCAAAAGCTTGTTCACCGCCTGTTGCGAAAAATACAATGCGCCCACGCCGCAATCGCCCGACCATTCATCGGCGGCGGCGTTGGGGTTGTAGTCCACTGGCGCGAACGCGAGTTCGCTCAACCAGCCGGTCATGCCACCTTTGGAATCCAGATAGCCGGCGGCTTCGCTGGAACCCATGGCCACGCCGAGCATGTCATTCGCCTTGAGCGACAGCGCGCCCGCCAGCGCCGTCACGTCGCCGTCGTTGGCGACTTCAAGCGGCACTTGCCATTCGTCGCGGAGGCGGAGAAAAATATTTTTGGCCAAACCAAACTGCGCCAGCGGCACGGCACGGAACAACGACGCCACCATGATTTTGTTGTCCACAATCACACCCGCCGAACTGCCGCCGATCGCATCCACGCGTGGCAGAAACGCAGCCGCCTGCTTCAAACCACGGTTCAAATGGTCGTAATGATATTGCGGGTCGGGCTGGTCTTTCGGGTTCCACGGAAATTCGTCGCTGTAAACGACCTCGCCATTCCGGACCGCCGCGACCTTGTAATCGCTTGCGCCGAGATCGAAGCCGATCCGGCAGCCGTCGAGATGACCGCCCAGCGTGACATTCATTTCCTTGTCAGCCGGCACGGACTCCGCCGCCATGACCGCAAATTCAAACGGGCGTTCGTAAATGCGGCTCATCAACTCCACGTCGAACTTGCGTTCGCCCTCCGCCGAGTAACCGCGGCGGATGTGTTCTCCAACCGGCCCTGGCCCGCCGAAGTAAATTTTCCATCCGCCGCGCATCCAGAGCAGGTTTTTCACGGTGCGCTCGACGTAGCGCAGCGTGTCCGGATCAGCTTCGGATTTCACCACGGTTTCGTAGCGTGAAATGAAACCGCCTTCGCGTTCAAGACCGATGACGAGCGGAACCGCCTGGCCGGATTTTTTGGCGGCAGCGAGATAATCCCGGTTGAACCGCGCCGCCGCCTGAAAGTCCGGATCAAGCGGCGCGGCAATTTCTGGCGACAATGACCCTTTCACTTGAGCAGATCCGGTTCCGGTGTCTCAACGGCGGCGTGGCGATAATTGATGTTCAGCTCGTCGAGCCGCCGGACGTGGATTTGCAACCGGCGCATGAAGTCATCCCAGTTGCGTGAGTCTTTAGCCGACCAGGTGACTTCTGCAAGCGCGCAAGCGCGCGGGAAAGTCATGTATTCCGCATGCTTCAAGTTGGGAATCTGTTCCGTCCACAAGTTGCCCTGGGCACCGAGGATGTGTGATTGCAGGTCCGGCGGCACATTCGTGGGCATGGGGTCGAAGGCATACATTTTGTTCAACGTCAGCGGCCCGCCCCAGGCGGCGGCTTTCGGCTCGGCGACGTGATTGCTCGACTGATAGAAGTCAAAATAGCAATATGCAGTTGGCGTCATCACCACGTCATGGCCGGCGCCCGCCGCTTCCTTTGCACCGCCGATCCAGTCCATGACCGCAGCATTTTTCGCGAGGCCGCCCTGCAAAATCTCGCTCCAGCCGATCATTGAGTGGCCGTGAGCATTGACAATTTTTTCAATGCGCCGGATGAACCAGCTCTGCAATTCTTCCTCGTTCTTCAATCCTTCCCGCTTCATCAGTGCCTGACAGTCGGCGCTGTTTTTCCAGGTTTCCTTCGGCACCTCGTCACCGCCGATGTGGATGTATTGGCCGGGAAATAGTTGGGACACCTCCGTCAATACGCCGGCCAGAAACTGGAACGTCTCTTCCTTGGCCGGGTCGTAGATGCCGTGGAAAATACCGGCGGTGGTCGAAGGTTCAAACGGCCCGCCGGTGCAACTGAATTGTGGATACGCCGCCAGCGCCGCCGTCGCGTGGCCGGGCATCTCGATCTCCGGCACGATGGTGATGTGCCGCGCCGCCGCATATTTCACCACTTCGCGGATGTCGCCCTGCGTGTAAAATCCGCCGTAGCGTCCGTCCGTCCCGTAAGCGGTGGTGGTATTGGGGTTAAAGCCGAAGCCGCCGCCGGCGCGCCACGCGCCGACCTGGGTGAGCCTGGGATATTTTTTGATTTCAATGCGCCAGCCCTGGTCGTCCGTAAGATGCCAGTGAAACACGTTCATTTTATGCAGCGCCATCGCGTCGAGAAAAGTTTCAACTTCGGGCTTGCTGAAAAAATGACGGCTCACGTCGAGCATGAATCCGCGCCATTTGAAACGCGGCCAGTCCTCGATTTGCACGCAGGGAATTTGCCAGTCCGCATTCGTCACGAGGTTCGCGGAAAAAACTTCCGTCGGCAATAATTGGAACAAGGTTTGCACACCGTAAAACAACCCAGCCTGCGTCGGCGCACGGATTACCACTGAATCCGGCGCAACCGTGAGTTCGTAGCCTTCCGGGCCAAGCTTTGTATCCGCATTTTTGGTCGTCAGCAAAATGCCGCCGGGGATGGTCGCGCCGGCAAACCATTTCGTGCTGGTCTTGAGCGGATAACCGGTGGCCGGGCGTAGTCGCTCCGTCAAAAATTTTCCGGTCGCGCGCGAGGCGGAATCCACATAGATGCGCGTGCCGGCGGTGAGCTTGAACACGCCATCGTGCAGCTCCATTTTTTGCGGCAGCGGGATGATGGCCGGAACGTCCGCGTTGCCGGCGAAAACCGCCGCGGCAAAAAACAGAAAAAATGTTGTGGTGATTTTGGATTTCACAAAGTTTGAGTTTTTTTGCGGCCTTCGAAATGTTCTTCGATTTCTTCCAGGGTTTTTCCCTTGGTTTCCGGCAGAAAGAAGGCCGCCGTGATGAAATAAATGACCGTGCAGCCGGCGAACATGAAGAACATCGTCGAGTAGCCATATTTGCCGACGGTCGGCAGGAAGACTGCGGCGATGGTCGCCGAGACCGTGATGTTGATGAACAGCGCGATGCTCATGCCGTTGGAACGGATGCGTGTCGGCATCAATTCCGAAAGCGCGAGCCAGACGCAAACGCCAGGGCCGACGGCGAAAAAGGACATAAAAACAAAAAGGGAAACGGCGGTCAGCCAGCCGTTCTGTTCGCCCGGCACCGGCGTGATGAGCGCATTGTCAATTTTCAAAGGCGCCGTGGTCGCCGCGTCATAATTGTCAAAAGGATGAGTAACCGCCGCCTCAAATTTTCCGGCCGGCACAATGCTGTCGCGCCCGATCTGGACGGGTTTGTCGCTGGCATCGTCGGAACGAACGGCGGTGGTGGCCCCATAAAAATCGCCGTAGGAATAAATGACCACCAGCGAAACCGGCTGGCCGCCCAGAGCTTTTCCAGAGAGAAGACCGGTGGCGGTTTCTGCATTGAAGGCCAGGGTCAACGTTTGATTGGTGGTGACCAGTTGTTGAACGGCCTCCCGGCAGTCCACATGAAGTTTTTCAGTCTGATGGAACAGGAAGCCCACAAAAACGAGCGAAATAATGATCCCGCCGGTGCCGATGGAAAGCAGGAATTTTCTGCCTTTGCGATCCACGAGGGCAACCGCGCCGATGGTCATCAGGAAATTTACCAGGGTAAAAAGGAAATTACAGAGATGGGCGTGTTTGTCGCTCAAACCGGCTTGAATGAGGATTGTCGCATTGTAACCGATGATGGAATTAACGCCGGTGAGCTGGTTGCAGGCGAGAATGACGCAGGCCATCACAAACGGGATGACATATTTGCGGCGCAGCAGCGATTCCTTGATTTGCGATCTGGCGGATCTGTTTTTTTCGGCGGCGATGGTCGCCTCCATTTCCTGCAATTCAACCTCCGCCTGTTCACTGGTGCGCGAACGGAGCAGGGCGGCCCGGGCGGCGTCCTTTTTGCCCCGGCGAAACAGCCAGCGCGGCGACTCGGTCACCAGGAAACTGCCGAGGACAAACAGGATTCCCGGCGGCAGCGACACCCAGAAGATGCTGCGCCACGCGTGATCCTTAACCGCGAACAAATGACCGGCATCGCCCAGTTTGGCGGCCTCATCCACGCTGCCGCTGAAGTAGAGACCGATGACGGCGGCGGCCACAATGCCCAGCGTCAACAGCCATTGAAAAATTCCCGTGCCCTTGCCGCGATCCGCCGCGCCGAGACATTCCGCGAGATACAGCGGGATGACCACCCCGATCACTCCGCCGCTGATGCCCTGCAATAGCCGGCCAAAAACCAGCGGCCAGTAGCCGTGCGCCAGCGCGATCATCGGGATGCTGACCACAAACAAAATGCCGCTCAAGATCATCAGCGTCTTGCGCCCCAACCAGTCCGCCAGCATTCCGGCGAACAGGGTGGAGATGACGCCGCCAAGAAAAACCGCCGCGACGATGAATGAAATTTTTCCAGCATCGAACCCGGAAGTGGCTTGCAGATACGGCAGCGCGCCGGAAATAATCCCCACGTCCACGCCGTAAAGCAGTCCGCCCAATCCGGCAACGAGCAGAAGAAAACGGTTGTAACCCGACTTCGCCACACCATGATTCTCGTTCATATCTATTTTCTTCGGATTATGGTTTTGGACGTTGTCTGCTTCAACGGGCCGGATCAAGGATGCCGCCGGGATTTTCAGTTGCACTGATTTGTTTTCCGCCGCCGTAAACATTTTCGACGCGGCCATTTTTCCACTGGCACAGGCGGTAGAGCGTGGCAAACGTGAAATCGGGAGCCGCGCCGCCCTGGCCGCCGACGAGTTCTGCGCCGCGCCGCACGTTGTCCTGCAACCACGCCGGCATCCGCAAATGATAGGGGTTGCGCCGCACTTCGCCGGCATGAAATGACAAGGCGGCGAGCAAATCCGCGACATCGGCGATGCTCGATTCCACCATCAGGTTTGGCGATGTCATTTGTCCCCAAAATTCCGTTTCAATGATCAGGCACTGAAAATTTGCGGGCAATGTTTGTAACGCATCCATGACCAGAAAATGGGTGCCGAGGTGCGTGCTGTTCCAGTCGAATTCGTGCGGGAAGAAAATGACGCGCGGTTGATGCCGGGCGAGCGTGGTGGCAATGATTTTCACCGCTGCGGACCAGTGCCGGGAATTTTCCAGCCGGGTTTTGGGAGATATTTTTTCCAGGCCGTCCGGTGCGGTTTGTTCGAGGTCAAAGCCCAGATAATTGCAGGCATTTTTTAATTCCTGCCAGCGTGGCTGCTGGCGTTCCTTGCTGCTGCCCTGGGTGACGGCGACGTTGATGACCCGCATCCCCGCTTCACGCATCAGGCGCAACGCCAGACCACCGATGATGCACTCATCATCCGGGTGCGGCGAAAAGATGATGGCGGCGGGTGCGTCCGGCGCGGGTTTGGATGGGTGGCGCGGAGGGATTCCGCCGAGCGGCAGTGATTTCCCGTCCGTCATCAACCGGGCAAAGGAAGCGACGAATTCATGATAGGGATTCATGGCATTTCCAGCAGGCCTGCGGTCGCAATCAAATTCAAAATTGTAGAATACATTGCCGCCCCAAGTTTTTCAGTGAAGTCACCATTTATGCAACCCCCAATTCAGGGGGTTGTTGCCGCCTTTTCCTTTGTTAGGATTTTATCGTGAGCAGAAAGCCTTTTGAAATTCTGGTGAACCATACAATTTTTATCAGGTAATTTTTATGGAAGTTGTGATTCGACCGAACGCTGACGCCGCCGCCGACCTGGTGGCGCGGGTCATTGCCAAGGAAATGAGGAGCAACCCGCGCTTGGTCATGGGGCTGGCCACCGGCAACACGATGGAATCGGTCTACGCCCGGCTGGTGCAGATGCACGGTGAGGAAGGGCTTGATTTTTCCGCGTGTCGCACGTTCAACCTCGACGAATACGTCGGTCTGTCAAACAAGCATGCCAATTCCTACCGGCACTACATGAACCGCCACTTGTTTTTGCAAGTGAACATTGATTTGAAAAATACGCATCTGCCCGAGGGCATGGCGACGGATCTGGTCGCCGAATGTGCCAATTACGAACGGCTGATTGCCGAGTGCGGCGGGATTGATCTTCAACTGCTTGGCATTGGTCAAAACGGCCATCTGGGTTTCAATGAACCTCTGTCCGCGTTGCGCTCACGCACGCGGGTGAAGATTCTTTCGCCGGTGACGCGCGCCCAGAACGCGCCGCTTTTTCCCAATCCCGAGCTTGTGCCGCATCGTGCCATAACGATGGGAGTTGGTTCGATTCTTGATTGCCGCCGTTGCATCCTGCTGGCCATCGGCGAAGAAAAGGCGGCGATTGTTGCCAAGGCTGTTGAAGGCCCGATCACCAGCATGATTTCGGCCACCGCGTTGCAGTTGCATCCCGAATGCACACTTATCCTGGACGAAACGGCGGGCAGCCAGCTCAAGGAATCGTATTATTACCGCTGGGTTTTCGAGAACCAGCCGGAATGGGAACCTTTCCGCGCGGCTTCGTCTGCTGTTGGAAAAAATGGATTCCACGCCAAACATCAGCCGGAGCAAAAACCTGCTGAAGCAATGTCTGACGTTTTGGAATAAGGCGATAAAACCGGTCATCAGGCCGGGCTGCTTCCAAGTGGTGGGGGCGGACGAGGGCAAACTTATCATTGCGCTGCATAAAGATTGTCCGGTTGCGAATTGACGGCAGCGGACAAAAGCTTTTTCATGAAAGCGATGTCCAAACAGCGTCCCAAGGGAAATGTTGCGAAGGTTGAGCCGGCCGGCAGGGTCAACGAGTGCCATTGGAAGAGTCGTTTGATTCTCCGACGCTATCGCTTTCCAGCCTCGGGTGAATCAGAGCAGGATTTGGCCACGCGCATTGATCATGCCGGCGTGGGTTATTTTTTCCCGCTCGGCACGCCAGACATGGAAATGGCTGCGGCCAAAGCCGGCCAGATTTATGAGATGGCAGTGAAGCAAGGCTGGAACAGCGCCTTCCAACATTTCACCCGCGAGTTGATTGTGAGCTTCGAGTGGTGTATGAACCCGGTATTGTGGACCTATACGACGATTCACACGCTGGTGGGAAAGTCGGCGGGTGTGGCATCTGATTCCCTGCCGGTCAACCCCAATCGGCAGCGCGTGCTGGTGGTTGAACTGGATGCAGGCATTCGCCGGGCTTTGTGCTGGAGCATTGGCCAGCAGGCCGGATTTGGCAGCGTTCCCTGCGACTCGGTGGAATCCTTCACCCACGCTCTGGCCCTTCACAAACCCAGCATGGTTCTCTTGAACCGCAATCTCGCCGGCCGCATCGGCTTCAAATCCACCGGCACCATCGCCCCCATTCAACCGGGAGTGCCGGCCCTCACCTATTCAGTCCATGTGGACGGCGACCAGATGTTTGTTTCCACGCCCGGCGGTGCGGGGGGATATTTGGTCAAACGCGTCAAGCCGGACCGCTTGCTGGAGCCGATTCTCAATATCACCAGCCGGTCGGAGCTGATGACTGACGACCTGCTGCTGCGCGTCAAATATTATTTTCAAGAATTGCTTCAATTGCATTCCGGCCATGACACCTCGGCGCTGGCCGGGCTCACCCGCCGCGAACGCGAGGTGCTGGCGCTTTTAAGCAAGGGTTGTGTGGACAAGGAAATCGCGCAGGCCATGGGCATCAGTGTCTGGACGGTGCATGGCCACGTCAAAAAGATTTTTGCGCAGCTGAATGTGCGCACCCGCACGGAAGCGGTGATCCATTATTTGGAAAAATAGTTAAATGGTTTGCCGGGACGGGGATGAATCTGGCGTGAGATTGGCGGCACCTTTGCTCCCCCCAATACAGGGGGTAGACAGCTTTTGAAAAACAATTAAAGTCGAGTCCAGCGTGAAGAAGCAAGCACTAAAACCATCAATCGTCCATAAGCCTATGAAACCGACCAGAAAATTAAACATGTGGAAAAAGCAGATGCTGCCGTTTGCGGCGGCGCTGGTATTGTCAGGAGTCAGTACAGCGGGTGCGGCGAATTATCCCGCCACCATCTTGGGAGATAATCCATCCGCCTACTATCAATTCCAGGAATTGCCCGGCGCAACCATTGCCGTTGATTCATCCGTCAACGACGTGAACGCCACCATCTACCCCAATAACGAAGATGTTTACCCGGAGTTGGGGCAGCCGGGAATAGATACCAACTCGTATCTTTTCAACGGGGGCACCTACTCCGACTTTGCCTATGTGGATATTCCCGCCAGTTCATTCATCACACCTTTGGAAAGTGATAACGTCACTCCCGCTCCATTTTCCTGCGAATTGTGGATCCAGCCCACCGGTCAACCCGCTTCCTATTCAGTCCCGATCGAAGTGGCTCAGTATCCAAACGGTTGGAATATCTATGTGTCAGGGGCGGATGCAAACGGGGGGACCAGTTATATCTACTTGAATATGCCGGGGGTTCTGTTTCAAGGGTTCCCCGACTTTCCCATCAGTTTTCCGAGCCAATGGTACCATTTGGTGTTTACCTACGACGGTGCCAACGCGATGTTCTACATCAATGGTGTCGCGCACGGCCCTTACGCTGTGGATTACACGCCTGCCATCGGTACGGATGGTGATGTCGGTTCGGGTCAGGGGGTCGGATGGTTGCCATTTATTGGCGGCATTGATGAAGTCGCCTTTTACACCAATGTTCTTAGTTCCATCCAGGTTCAAACCCATTATCAAGTGGGAACCAATTCCTTTCGCATAGCGCCGACGCCGCCCTCGCTTTCACCAGGTTCAGGTCCGGCATCAACAACCAACTATTCCGGCCTGCCGGTGTCCTTCTCCGTAAGCCCAAGCGGCACGCAGCCCTTGCATTATGAATGGCTTGAAAACTCCGCTCCCGTCGGTCCGAACGCCAGCACGTTGAGTTTCATCTGCCACTATCCGGCAGACAACAACGCGAGTATTCAGGTCGTTATCACCAATAATTACGGGTCGGTCACGAGTGCCGTGGCCACGCTCACCGTGTTGACGAACGTAAACATTCCCGGCGCGCCCAACTCAATTACCCGTAATGTGGGCAGTTTTGCCGAGTTCTATGTGACGGCTTTTGGTGCGGTGCCCATAACTTATCAGTGGTCAAACAGCGTCAACGGCGGCGTCACTTTCACCCCGATTTCGGGTGCCACCAATGCCGACTTGTGGTTGACCAATGTACAGTCGGCTCAAAATGGTTACCAATATGCGGTGAATGTCAGCGATCCATTCACTTCTTCAGCCGCGTCGCCTGCCACACTGACCGTCCAGCCGAGGGCGGTGAATGTCCCGCTCACCGGCTATGGAGCCGTTGTCGCGGCAGACCAGCCGGTGGCTTACTGGCGTTTGGACGAAGCCAATGGTGCCGCCACCGCAACTGACGCCGTCGGCAGCTTCGACGGCACCTATACTCCTAATGCAGGCAGCATCACCTACGGAGTGCTGCCACCGGGTATTCCGAACGATACCGATCCCGCGATAACCCTGGCGAATGGGGCGACTATTCAAGTTCCGTTTGCACCGGAACTCAATCCCACCACACCGTGGTCGGTTGAGACGTGGGTTAATCCCTCTTCGCTTGGCGCCAACGGGGGAGATTATCGGGTGGTTCTTTCATCCGAATATAATCTTTATCCCGATCCTTACAATGGCTGGTATATTTACCAGCAGCCGAATAATACCTTTGCATTTGTTCCCGAGCCGGGAAATTACTTTCTCTCGGCGGGTTCGCTCGTGGCCAGCAACTGGTATTATCTGGTCATTACCGATGATGGCACCAACTTTAACATGTATATCAACGGTGTTTTGGCGGTGGCACCATATCCGGTCGCCGGCGCAGACTTTATTCCCAACGGGGCCGGGATTAATCCGGATGGTACGGCCGGGATTACCTCTGGACTTGGTAATACTGTCCTTGGTCAGCGCACCGACGGTGCCTTTAACACGTTTGAAGGCACTATCGACGATACGGCCATTTACAAATATGCGCTCAGCCCGCTGCAGATTCAGAACCACTTCCTGAATACGACGCATGTGTCCATTGCGAGCTATGGCAGCAACGTTGTGATTTCATGGCCGGTTGGCACCCTCCAGTCGGCGACGAATGTCAGTGGACCATATCTGAATGTCGGCGGGGCGGCTTCGCCTTATACCAACTCTGTTAGCGTGAAGCAGAAGTTCTTCCGTGTCCAGTTGCAGTAAGCAAGGATACGGCCCAAATTCATCGGCCGGGGCAAAAGGATGCCCCGGCCGATGCAAAAAAGCGTCAAAACCATGGACAATCGCATTTCCAGGAACGTTTTCAATTCACAGGTGATGCGCCGTGGCCAGGCTGGTTTCACCTTGATTGAACTTTTGGTTGTGATTGCCATCATCGCCATTTTGGCAGCCATGCTTCTGCCTGCGCTCGCCAGAGCCAAAATGCAGTCGTGGCGGGTTAAGTCCCAGAGCAACATCAGACAGCTTCAGCTTGGCGCGCTCATGTATGCGAATGACTGTGGCGGTTTTTTGCTTCCCAATGCTCCGTTCAATCCACCCTCGCCTGGTTCAAAAGCCTGGGTTGATGTCAGCACAATGGCCTATGAGGAGGGTCCCGATTATGAGATGGGCAATACCAACATGGCGCTTTATACCGACGCCCTGCTTGCTCCATACTTGGGCAATCAGATTGGCGTTTACAAATCCCCCGGAGATACCACGCCATCAAAAAATGGTCAGCGGCTCAGGAGTTATTCCATGAATGGCCAGATGGGCTGCGTATATCTCAAAGGGAAAATTGATTTTGACGCCCCCGCCATCCAATATGTGAGGGAATCTGATATTATTCAGCCGGGTCCTTCAGATGCCTTTATTTTTTTGGAAGAAAATCCCAATACGATCAATGATGGTTATTTGGAAATTTACAGTCAACCTGCAATGGCTGGATTTCCAGATGTGCCGGCAGCGTATCTTGGAGGCGATTGCGCCTTCTCTTTCGCCGATGGTCATGCTGAAGTACACAAGTGGGTGACCGGAGTGCTCTTGACTGCAAAAGCACCCATTTATAGCATTCCCGGAGGGGCTGTGAATAATGCCGATTGGATATGGTTCACCCAACATGCTTGCAGCAATAATCCATGACTGGTGGTGGTATGCAATTTTTACTAAAGTGACACCGCAGATGTTCATGACCACGGCTGTTCCCGGAGGTGATAACCTTTGAACCGGGTTGCAAGTTTTGGGTTTTTTAGGGGGTTATTCGAGCCACGAATGATGCCGGTGATCGGTGCTTTTTGCCTGCTTTCGATCACGGCGCAGGCCGATCTTAGGAGTGTGGGTTACTATCCCGGCTACGAGCAGGCTTTCATGCCGGCATCCAACATAGATTTTACCGCGCTTACCCATATCATCCATTTTTCTGTCGTGCCGAACTCGAATGGCACTCTGAATAGCAGCGACAACGGCATTACCACCGCCAACTCCGCAGATATTGTGTCGCGGGCACATGCTGCGGGAGTAAAAGTGCTCATTTGCGTGGGCGGCGCTGACAGCGAAAGCGACTTTCAAGCGGCTGCCAGTGTCGCCAACCTGCCGACCTTCATCAACAACCTCACGAATTTCATGGCGACCCGCGGTTATGACGGTGTGGACATTGATTGGGAGCCGTTGCCCGCCTCCGATGCCCAGCTATATACCAATCTGGTGAATGGGTTGAGGTCCGCTTTGAATGGATTTTCCCAACATGAATTGCTGACCGTGGCGGCCGGGGCTTACCCGCCTTACGGGGATCCTCCGACGGCGGAATACACGATGTTCGCTGCGCTGCAAAGCCAGTTCGACCAGATTAATATAATGACTTACGACCTGTCCGGGCCGTATGAAGGTTGGGTGACCTGGTTTAATTCGCCGGTTTACGATGGCGGTTACCGCTTTCCCAGCACCGGCGGCCTGGTTCCTTCGGTGAACGGCGCGGTTGGTGGTTTCATCACCAACGGGGTCGCTCCGGGCAAACTCGGCATCGGCATCGCTTTCTATGGATACGTCTGGACTGACGGGAGCGGCACTTCGACCGGGGGCGTCACCCAGCCGCGCCAATCGTGGACCAATGCGCCGACCATGACCGCCTACGATTATAGCGCGATCATGACCGGATATTATCAATCGAACCTCTATTATTGGGACGACAGCGCCCAGGCAGCCTATCTTAGCATCACCAATCCCAACCCGGCCAATGATATGTTCATTTCTTACGACGACCAGCGCACCTGCCAGGCCAAGGTTAGTTACGCCCGCAATCAGGGTCTCGGCGGCGTTATGATCTGGGAATTGGCGCAAGACCACACGCCCGACACGCCTGACCCCCTGCTTCAAGCCGTCAAACAGGCGCTCGCCACACCCGGTTTGACCAGCCTTCAAACCAGCAACAACGATGTCAGTTTGACTTTTAATGGCATTGCCCTGGGATCTTATTGTGTCCAATGGATTGGCGATTTGACGACCGGGGTTTGGAATACGCTCGTGGTCACAAATGTTCCCGGCGCTGGCGGTGTTTTGCAGATTACTGACACTGGGGCGCTGACCAACCAGCTTCAGCGTTTCTATCGAATTCAGACGCTGCCCTGAAACGCGCTGGTAACGTCATGGCGATGGTTTGCCCGTCAATGATCGTCAAGGCCATTCAGGAAAAGCGTTGGGCAGGGTGAAAGCCTTGCAACGGCTCTTGACCTCTCGTTTTCCGGCAACGCCCTGGCCGTGAAACGGGTGACGGACAATCAAGGCAAGAGCCAGCCGCCCTGGCCGCGGCTCAGCTTGTTTCGTCAGGCTGCAAAAGCAGCGTGAAGTTTGCAAACTTGCTTCGTCAGATTTACGTGGTGAAACATCACCTCAAAGAGAAAGGTCTGTTTATGGTTAGCGCCGCTTGTCGTTCATTTGGTGGAGCGTTCTGTGCCGGAGCGGTCCTGTTGATAAGCTTCAGCGCTGAGGCGCAGAACCTGTTTGTGTCCCGCGACAACACCCTTTATGAATTCACGTCCGGCGGTGCGTATAGCACCTTCGCCACCGAGCCCGGTGATGCTGTTGGACTGGCTTTTAACAGCGCCGGCGACCTGTTTGTGCCGGATTCAGACAACGGCACCATCACCGAAATCGCGCCGAACGGAACGCCAAGCACCTTCGCGTCTGGGTTGGAGACTCCGACTGTATTGGCCTTTAACAGTGCGGGCGATCTGTTCGTGTCGGATATAGGGGCATCGGCTATCTATGAGTTCACCCCAGATGGAGTGAGGAGCACCTTTGCCACCGGATTGGCTGCCATTTATGGACTGGCTTTTAACAGCGCGGGCAATCTGTTTGTGGCGGCCAATAGTGACATCTACCAATTTACACCCAACGGAGTGAGAAGCGTCTTTGCCTCCGTGCCGGGAGAGGGACTTGAAGGACTCGCCTTCAACAGCGCAGGTAATCTGTTTTTGGCGGCTGGCGGCACCGTCGGCTACATCTATGAATTCACGCCTGACGGGGTGCAAAGCACCTTTGCCTCCGGGTTGGATGAGCCTCTTAGCCTGGCGTTTAACAACACGGGCAACCTGTTTGTGTCGGATTTTGGGGGCGGGGTTTACATCTATGAGTTCGCGCAGGACGGAATGCGAAGTGCCTTCAACTCCAGTGTGGGTGCTATTGGACTGGCCTTCCAAGGGGAAACCTTGCCCGTGCCTGAACCATCGGCTTTGGCTTTGTTGGCCGTCGGTGGTGCCATTCTCTTCGTCCGCCGCACAAGCATCGCCAGCCTCCTAAGAAACTAGGCGTGTAAGTTCAAGTTGCTGTGACCAGTTTATAGCCGGGGGCGGTGGCGTTTTGGTGGAGTCGTTTCAATAAAGGGGTCAGTCCCCAGTATTTTAGACCAGCCTGAATTCATTTTGTTCGTCGGGTTCGGTGTTCCTTTTCAGGCTGGCCGCGTGCGTCCAAGTGCCCAGGTGCAACGGTCCGCTGAGCCACTTCCAGGTCACGCTCGTCGCCAAACTCGGCCAAAATTCATCGCTTGAGCCATTTCAAATCGCAGGGTATTGAGAATTTAGCATCGCCTGACGACCCGACAGATGTTAATTTCAACCGTCAATAAAAAACCGTTTATGAATAAAACTATCAATGCAATCTTCCTTGGTTTTCTGGTGATTATCATCGCGTCATGCTCCACCACTACCACGAAATTCACAAAATATCAGGGCAACGATATCATGCTTGGACATGGCGGTGTTGAGCGTTCGGTTGATGGGATTGATATCTGGACTTATGGCAGCCCGGATCAAAAATTCAAGATCATCGGCGTGGTTGATGACTCACCAAAGCAAGGCAATGGATTTATGAACAGGATGAAGCTATTATCGGCGAAGTCGCTGGATTCACAATTGGTTTCAGCAGCGAAAGCGCATGGCGGCAATGCCGTGATCATCATTATGGCGGATAACGATCGCGATATCTTTGGCGATTCAGGCAGCGGGCCGGATCTGGACGGCGGCGCTGATTTAAGTTCAGAGAATTCCAATGGGGGCGCATCAACCAGACATGGCCATTCAACGAAAGCGTACATAATTAAATATGTGGATGCCGGCAATTGATTCCCAGCTCTCGATTTAAAGACTCGAGCATTGACAGAAATGATGTAGCGATGCGGAGCGGGGGGTTTTGCTTTTGGCAAGGCTTGAGTGAGGGAGCATGCCCGCCGTTCCCTTCTCCGCGCTGGGGGAGGTGGCCGCAGGCTGGATGAGGTGTGCTCTCTTGGTGGCCGTGACGCAGTCACCCTGCCGGGGCCGCAGGCGCACGCTACCGGATTGATGGAAATGCTCTAAATTGAGATTTGTCGCCCGATCTCGACCAGCGCATCTGATGGCAGCCGGAAATAATCGCTCACATGGACAGAATTGCGTTGCATGAGGCCATAAGACACCTCAAGCCATTTTGGCAATCCTTTGCCGTCGTCTCGCGAAAGAATGGTCTCGTGACCGACGTAATAGGTGACATCGGCAACATCGATGCCACAGCCACGCTCATGGGCTTGCCGCAACAGCGCCGGGATATGGGGTCGTTCCATGAAGCCATAACGCGCCGTCGCCCGCCAGAAATGCGGCGCAATCTCGGTGACCGTAAGGCGCGAAGCATCATCAACCCAGGGAACCGACTCGGTGACTACCGTAAGGACAAACAGGCGTTCGTGGAGTGCCCGGTTGTGTTTGAGATGCCAGACCATGACCGGGGGAACGTCCCGTTTAGTATTTGTGAGGAATACGCCGGTTCCCGGCACGCGCGGAATTTGTCCTTGCAAAATATTTGTCATGAATGTGTCGATCGGAACGACCGCCTCCTGAAGCCGCGCAGAAACCGCTTCTGCTCCGCGATGCCAGATGAGCATGATGCCGTAGACGAATGCCGCCAAAAGGAGCGGGACATATCCGCCCGAGGCGATCTTTGTGAGATTGGAAATGAAGAAAGCCATGTCGATGACAATGAACGCACCGGCGACTGAGCCTGCCCGGATGAGGCTCCATCCCCAGATTTGGCGCATGGCAATAAACAGCAACGCCGAGGTGGCCAGCATGGTGGCGGAAACGGCAATGCCGTAAGCTGCCGCAAGATTGTCCGATTTTCCGAAGCCAATGGTCAGACCGCACGTGACAATCATCAGCATCCAGTTGACGGTTCCCACATAAATCTGCCCATAACCCTCGGCTGATGTCTGGGTGATTTGCAGTCGCGGCAGCCAGCCGAGCTGGATGGCCTGGCGGGTCATCGAAAAGGCGCCGGTGATGATGGACTGGCTGGCGATGATTGTGGCGATCGTAGCCAGCAGAACGAGTGGCACGAGCAGGCCGGGCGGGCAGAGCCGGTAGAAAATATTATCGGACGTGGGCGCACCGTTTAAGACCAGCGCAGCCTGCCCTGCATAGTTAAGGACGAGACTCGGAAAGACCAAGGCCGACCATGCCAGACGGATGGGCCGGGCACCAAAATGTCCCATGTCGGCATAAAGCGCCTCTGCCCCGGTCACGCAGAGAAATACTCCCCCAAGAACCAGAAATCCGGTCATCCCGCCGGAAAATAGATAGGAGAGACCATATTTTGGATTTAGTGCAAATAATACTGATGGATGCTGCGCGATTCCCCAGACGCCCAGAAGCGCGATCGTCAAAAACCAGATCAGCATGATCGGGCCAAACGCCCTGCCGATCCGTGCCGTTCCCTGAGGTTGAATAAAAAAAAGCGCAACCAGTATCAGTACGGAAGCGGGCAGGACATAAGGCGCGAAGGAAGGTGCTACGATGTTCAAACCTTCGACCGCCGATAGCACGGAGATTGCGGGTGTGACCGCCCCGTCGCCATAGATCAGCGCAGCACCCAGAAGGCCAAGTGCGATGATGACCGGCCGCGGCTTGAGTTTGACCCCGAGCAGCGACATGAGCGCAAGGATGCCTCCCTCGCCATCGTTATCAATGCGCATGGCAAAAAATACATACTTGATGGTCGTCACGATGATCAGAGTCCAGATGACGAGCGACAGAGCGCCGAGCGTAACGTCCCGATTGGGGTTCGCGCCAGTGAGCGCCAGAACTGTTTTGAGGGTGTAGAGCGGACTGGTTCCGATGTCGCCAAAAACCACACCCAAAGCCGCCAGACTTAAGGCCGGCAGGCTTGAGTCTAAAACCGGACGCTTGCGGGTTTCAGGAATCGTATCAGACACAGGAGAATCCAATCCGGCTTATTGTGACATCATACGATCTATGATTCAAACAAATCATCGGGCAAGTTGACTTCTGGCAACATCGCTTCCAGCGCGAAAAAGCAAAACATGGTAAGGACGCGTTCCACCGCGTCCCATAACTTGATTGATTTTTCAATTAGAGCGAACTGACGTTCGCTGCCACCCTTTTTTGTAGCAGCGGGCGTGAGCCCGCTCAAACTCATAAAACACCAACTGCCGGGCAGTCCTCTTGCCCGCCGCGGTTGCCAATCAACGCCTTCTGGTTCACCACACCGGCGCGCACGGAGTGACGTGCCCTACCTGTCCCAATGTTGCCAGGAACTGCTATAGTTATTGGTAACCGGATTAATGGCGGGACGGAATCGGCCAATTATTCCCGCGCTTGCGGTTTAGAGCATTGACAGAAATGATGTAGCGATGCGGAGCGAGGGGTTTTGGCTTTTGGCAAGAGCTGAGTGAGGGAGCATGCCCGCAGCGGCCTGTGACCGGGCACAAACGCAGCCAAAATGCCAAAAACACCGTTACCCTGCCGGGGCCGCAGGCGCACGCTACAGAATTGATGGATATGCTCTAAACATGCCTGATTTCATTGGCAATTCAACATAATTCGCCATAACCGGCTATTCCTCTTTATATCGAAACCCACTCAAAAAACTGCGAAGCCCCGGCTGGGAAGGTTGATCCGCCGACCGGGACTGGAAGAATGAAGCCGCGTAGGTTGCAGGCAGACTACATCGAATTCAAGACCATATTGATTTCTCATTCGCAACTGTCATGCCAGGCCTGATTCCTCGCGGTTGCAAGGGATTTGACCGTTTTCAATCCCGGCCCTCGTTTGCCGGTGGTGTTTATTGCCCCGTGCGGGCAAAAGCGTTCAATGGCTTCCAACTTTTTACGTGCCCAGGCGGGCGTAAAAATACCCGTTGCGCTTCCACCAGCCGCAAATTCTGCGCTTGCGGTCATCGAACACCTTCTGATAGTTTGCTTGACCCATGACGATGTGGCTCAGATTTGACTCGACTGGCCTTGCACACGGCAACGGGGCACATAAAGTGGCACACCGCCGGGTTGGGATCTCCGACCTAAGTGCAAACGCTTTGTGATCAGGGTCGCACCCATAGCTCAATTGGATAGAGCGGCTGACTACGGATCAGCAGGTTAGAGGTTCAACTCCTCTTGGGTGCACCACTGAATAAAAGTTTGATTCAGTTGGTGATTTGTTCAGCGTCGCCACCCCGATGGCCTGCGCCCGGCCCGCCCGCAGGATGGCTGTTAATAATCTTGACCTGTCTGCTTTCCGGCTTTTAATCTGTGTTCTGTTAGTAGGCATATTCATGTTTGCACAATTCAAAAGCCTGTTTTCCAACGACATTGGAATAGATTTGGGCACAGCCAATTCCCTCGTCTATGTGCGGGATCGCGGAATCGTTCTGCGCGAGCCTTCGGTGGTGGCCATTGAGGCCGGCACGACCAACGTGCTGGCCGTCGGTAACGAAGCCAAACGGATGCTGGGTCGCACGCCCGGCAACATCGTGGCCATCCGCCCGATGAAAGACGGCGTGATCGCCGACTTCGAAATTACCGAGGCCATGCTGCGGCACTTCATCCAGAAGGTTCACCATCGAAAATTAATTGCGCCACGCGTCGTGGTCGCCGTGCCTTCGGGCATCACGGAAGTTGAAAAACGGGCTGTCAAGGATTCCGCCACCCACGCCGGCGCGCGCGAGGTGTTTTTGATTGAGCAACCGATGGCGTCGGCCATCGGCGTCGGTCTGCCGGTGCATGAACCGGCGGGCAATATGATTGTGGATATCGGTGGCGGGACTTGCGAAATCGCAATCATCTCCCTCGCCGGCATCGTCTTCAGCCGCAGCCTGCGGGTGGGCGGGGACGAATTTGACGCCACAATCACCGCGCACATGAAACGCGCCTACAACATGATGATAGGTGAACGCACTGCGGAAGAAATCAAGATACGCATCGGCTCCGCGTTTCCGTTGGAACAAGAATTGACGATGGATGTCAAAGGCCGCGACCTCGGGTCCGGCCTGCCAAAGACCTTGACCATCCGTTCCGAGGAAGTCCGCGAAGCATTACAAGAACCGCTCTCGAGCATTTTGGAATCCATCCGCCTCACGCTGGAACGTTGTCCGCCTGAACTGTCCGCCGATCTGGTTGATCGCGGCCTGGTCATGGCCGGCGGCGGTTCGCTGACGCGCGGTATTGACCGGCTCGTCGCCGAGGAAACCGGCTTGCCGGTTCATTTGGCCGACGATCCCATGAGCGCTGTGGCTGAAGGCACTGGCCGCGTTTTGCAGGAAATCGAATTCCTGAAACGCGTCGCAACCAACGCCAAGTATTAAAATGATTTCCCGCCCAGGTTCACCTGCCTACGGCTGAATTGATTTCAGCCCGAACCCCGGAAAAATTCCGGGGGCAGGAATGTTCAAAGAAAAACATTATTTCGCGCTCGGCGCGGTGACGCTGGTGGCATTGCTGATATTCAGCCTGCCGCCGCGTGCGACCGGCCGCCTGAAACTGGCCATCGGCAGTTTATTTTTGCCGCTGCTGGGCCTCGTCAACACCGCCCAACAACTGCCCGTCGCCGTTGCCGACGCCGCCCTGTCCCGCCGCGAATTGCTCCAGTTGACCGAACAGCTCCACCGCGAAAATGACCGGCTTAAAGTCTGGGCTTTGCAGGCAGGCGCCACGGCGCGCGAAAACGACCAGCTCCGTTCGGCGCTCGGCTGGCAGCGGCAGGCGCCGTGGAAACTGAAACTCGCCAGAGTTGTCATGCGCGACCCGGCGAACTGGTGGCGCACCGTTGAGATTGACCTCGGCACGCGCGACGGCGTGGTTGAAAATCTGCCCGTGTTGACTGCCGACGGTTTGGTGGGCCGCGTTTCATCCGCGGGTCTGACGCGCTCCCAAGTTGTCCTGCTCGGCGATCCCAATTGCAAGGCCTCCGCGCTGGTCGAAAATCCGGCGCACGACCTGGGCATCATCAGCGCCAGCGGGCCGCTCGACAATTCGCTCGTCGAACTCACTTATCTTTCCGGCAGCGCCAATCTGAAGTCCGGCCAAAGCGTCATCACCAGCGGTCTCGGCGGCGTTTTTCCGAAAGGCATTCCCATCGGTCAGGTCGTGGATTCGCGTCCGGTTGAATTCGGCCTTTACACCGAGGCGCGCGTGAAACTTTCAGCCGATCTTGGCGCGCTCGAACAAGTCTGGGTTTTATCTGATCCGCAACTGCCATGAAAAATTCAACGCCAAAACACCAGGGAACCACGGCGCAGGGAATTAAATTTTTCATTGCGTTCTCCGCGCCTTCGCACCTTTGCGTTAAAATAAAATGAACGCGCTGCAAACCATTTTAATTTTTGCCGCCACGTTTCTCGCGGTGTTCGGCCAGGCCGTGTTTCCCGGCCTGCGTCAGCTGTTCGGCGCGCAGGTGGATTTGCTGCCGGCCATCATGGTCTATGCCGCATTGAATGCGAACCTCACCATCATCGTGCTGCTCGCCATTTTTGGCGGGCTGTGGTTCGATGCGCTTTCGGCCAATCCGCTCGGCATCACCATTCTGCCCCTGTTTGCCGTCGGCTTCGTGATTTTTTTGCAGCGCGATCTGATCCTGCGCGGTCTTTCCTTCGCGCAGATGGTTCTCGGCACCATCGCCAGCGCCGTCGTGCCGGCGTTGTCCGTCCTGCTTTTGCTGACCGCCGGAAAAGAGCCGCTGCTCGGCTGGGGCTCGCTCTGGCAATGGTTCGTGATGACGGCGGGTGGTGCGGTGGCGACGCCGGTTATTTTCGCGCTGTTCGGGTGGTGCGACCACGCGCTCGGTTATCAGCCGCGCCTCGAAACCAGTTTCCGTTCCGACCGCGAAATCCGGCGCGGGAGAAATTAAAATGCTCATTGTTGACGAATTAAAAAAGAATGACCCGCCGCTCCGCCTCGTGGCGATGGTGCTGGCGTCGGGCTTGGGCATTTTGCTGGCGGGTTTGTGGTGGGTGCAGGTCGTTTCCGCGCATGAATACCAGTCGCATTTGGAAACGCAGGCTTATCGCACGGTGCGGCTTCCCGCCATGCGCGGAAAAATTCTCGACCGCGAAGGCCGGGTGCTGGCGGAAAACCGTCCGCGCTACAACTTGAGCCTTTACCTGGATGATTTGCGGAAACAATTTGACGACGCTTACCGCCCGTTGCGCAAACAGGCGCTTGAGATCCAAAGGCAAAATATCGCCGCCGGGGAGAAAAAGCTGGGCCGCTCGCTCACCAAGGCCGAACGAAAGCAATTTGCGTTTTCGTCCGGACAATTGCAGCAGCTTCGCGCGCGGGCGCGTTTGAGCGTTGCCAGCAATCTGGTCGCGCAGGTCGGCCAACAACTCGGCCAGCCGTTGACGCTCGATGCGACGAGGTTTGAGCGCGCCTACGAAACGCGGCTCGCGTTGCCGTTCATCATTTTGCCAAATCTCAACGCCTCCCAGATCGCGCGGTTCGAGGAGGGGTTCACCAACGGTCTCGGGGCGAATCTGGATTTGCAGGCGGAGCGCGTTTATCCGTCCGGTGCCACGGCGGCGCATCTGCTCGGTTATTTGCGGAGCGATGACAGCTCCCAGGAAGGCGAGGATGCGGATTTTAATTACCGGCTGCCGGATTATCGCGGCGTGGTCGGAATCGAAGGCCGTTGCGACGCGGAATTACGCGGACGCGCCGGCGAAGAATCCGTCCTCGTCAACAATCTCGGCTACCGCCAGTCGGAAAATGTCTGGCTCCAGCCGGAGCCGGGGCACAATGTCGTGCTGACCATTGACCTTGACCTCCAGCGCGCGGCGGAAAATTCGCTCGTGGCGCATCAGGGCGCGGACGCGCGCGGCGCGGTTGTCGTGATGGACGTCCGCAGCGGCGACGTGCTGGCGATGGTTTCGTCGCCGACCTTCGACCCGGACGATTTCGCGCAGGGAATTTCGGAGGACAAATGGAAAAAGCTGCAGGATTTGACGGCGGAAAAAAACCGCGCGACGTATGAGAATTACGCGCCCGGCTCAATTTTCAAAACCGTGGTTGCGCTCGCCGCTTTGGAAAATGGAATGAATCCCAATGAAATTTACCGCGTGCAGGCCAACCCGGAAAACCCGGCTCGGGGCATTATCTATATTGGCAAACGCGCCATCAAGGATACCGCGCCGCCGGGCAATTACAATTTCAAGAAGGCGTTTATCCATTCCAGCAATTCCTACTTCATCACCAATGGTCTGCGCGCGGGTGTTGAAAACATCGTTCGCATGGGCGATAAATTTCATCTGGGCCAGCGCACCGGACTGTTCGCCCGTCAGGAGACCGGCGGTGATTTTCCGAGCCTGGATCATGTGGCCTCATCCGGATGGCGCGACGGTGACACGGCGAACCTTTGCATTGGTCAGGGCGCGGTTGCCGTGACGCCGATCCAGATGGCCGTGATGGTTTCGGCGATTGCCAACGGCGGCAGGGTGCTTTGGCCGCGGCTCATTGACCGCATCGAGCCGCAAGACCCGTCATCCGGCGATGTGGCGACTAATTTTCCGTCCGGTCTGATGCGTGACGAATTGGGCGTGCATCCGCGCAGCCTGCAAATTTTGCGCGACGCGATGCTGGCCGACGTGGAAAGCGGCGACGGCACGGCTTACGATGCCTTTCACCGCAACGGTGAATTGAACATGCAGATTTGCGGCAAGACCGGCACGGCGCAGGTGCAGGACGCCGGCAACAAGCTCATCGGCTGGAATTTCTGGTTCGCGTCTTACGCGCCGTATGAAAATCCGCGTTACGCGGTCGTGGTCATGCTCGAATCCACCGACCCCCACGGTTCGGGTGGTACAGTGTGCGCGCCGATCGCGCACGATATTTACGAAACGATTTTGAAAAAAGCAAACGCCGGCGCCGCCAGGGTTCTGGCGCGAAACTAATATGGTCGATCCATCCATCAACGAACGCGAACCGAAACTCGAGCGGCTGCAATTGATTGCGCTGGCCGTCCTGATGTTCGTCGGCACGATGTTTGTGTACAGCGCGACGCTGGCGAACGCTTCGTCGGCGTTGCTGCCATGGTACGATCAGACTTGGGTGCGGCAAATCATCTGGTATGCGCTCGGTCTTGGCGCGGCGACGGCGGTTTGTCTGACCGATTATCATACGCTGGCGCGCTGGTCGTTCGTGGCATATTGGGCGGCGATTCTTTGCCTCGTCGCGGTTCTGATTCCGCACATCGGCGCCACCCACGGTTGGGGCGCGCGTCGCTGGATTGATTTGGGGCCGGTTCAATTTCAGCCGAGCGAATTTGCCAAACTTGCGTTCATCCTCGCGGCGGCAAATTTTTTGAGCCGTCCGCCCGATGAATTAAGACAGCGCGGAATTTTTTGGGCGGGCATCGGCTTGCTGCTGCCGCCGTTCGTGCTGATTCTGAAGGAGCCGGATTTGGGTTCCGCGCTCGTTTTGTTGCCGACGGGATTGGTGATGATGTTCGTCGCCGGCACGCCGAAAAGATATTTGCTGAAACTGGCCGCCGGCGTCGGAATTTTGGGTGCGCTTTTTCTGGCGGATATTTTGTTCGCGCCGCCCGGCTTGCAGATCAGGATGCTGGATTATCAACGCCAGCGGCTGCTGGTTTATTTCGACGCGGACTTCGCGTCCAAAGACGCGACGTCCGCGGAAAAAGCCGTGGCGCGGCGGCTTCAATTTGAAAAATCATATCAAGTCCGGCAGGCATTGATTTCCGTCGGTTCCGGCGGTTTGCTGGGCAAAGGCTGGCGCAAAGGCGACCAGACCGCGCTCGGGTTTTTGCCGCCGGGGGCGGCGCACAATGATTTTATTTTCTCCGTCATTGCCGAGGAGGAAGGATTCGTCGGCTCCATTGTGGTGCTGACGCTGTATGCGGTGGTTCTCTTCACCGGTTTGAGAATCGCCGGCCAGGCGCGCGATCGCCTGGGGAAACTCGTGGCCGTGGGCGTCGTGACGCTCCTGTTCAGCCACGTTTTCATCAATATCGGCATGAACATTCGCATCGTCCCGGTGACGGGCATTCCACTGCCGCTGTTAAGTTACGGCGGATCTTCAGTGTTGTGCTCGTTGATCGCGTTGGGCCTGATGCAAAACGTCTACATCCATCGAAGAGGATATTAATTATGAGCAATAATAATTTTTCACGGCGACGCCGTGGAATGCGATTCCGTCCCAAGGGCGGTCTCGGGCAGAACCCGCAAAAAACCGACCGTGATGCCACGCAGGCGCGCGCCGAAGTCGTGGCCGAATCGGGTGGCGCCGACCACGTTTTTGAAAAACGCCACAGCGTCGAGATCGAACGCGCTGAAAACATCGCCGCCGGTTTGCCGCCGCAGGGCGTGCCGCCGGAACCGGTCGAGCGGCACCTGCATGACGCGGCCAAAAGGGATTTCCGCGAACCGAATCTCGCCACGCCGGCGGAAGTGCAGGAGGAAAAATTCGAGCCGGTACCGGTCAAGGAACAGTCCAAAGGCCTGGTGGAATCCATCAAGTCCGCCGCCACGAACCTTGTGAAAAAAGTCCAGAAGCTGATTCGTCCCGAGAAAAAGATTCACAAGGAAGTCATCATCAACGCCGAGACGCTCGAAACGCGCGTCGCCGTTCTCGAAGACGGAAAACTTGAAGAGTTCAACATCGAGCGCACGACCGAAGAACGCCTCGTCGGCAGCATTTTCAAGGGCAAGGTCCGGAATTTGGAGGACGGCCTCAAAGCCGCGTTCGTGGACATCGGCTTCGAGAAAAATGCGTTCCTCCATTATTGGGATATCGTGCCGAACCAGTTCGACAGCGGCGTGGAGATCGTCGAGCGCGAAGGTCGCCGCCGCGACAAGCCCAAGATCACCCAGAAGGACATCCCCCGTTTGTATCCGCCCGGCAGCGAGATTATCGTGCAGGTCACGAAAGGTCCGATTGGCACGAAGGGCCCGCGCATCACCACCAATCTCGTTTTGCCCGGACGTTATCTCGTGCTGCTGCCCAACTCGGATCAATCCGGCATCTCGCGCAAGATTGAAAGTCAGGAGGAACGCAAACGCCTGAAAAAAATCCTGCGCGAACTGTCCATTCCCGATGGCATGGGCGTCATCATGCGCACCGCCGGCGAAGGCCAGCAGTTGCGTTACTTCGTGCGCGACCTCGCGTTGCTGCTCGAGGAATGGCGCGAAGTTCAGGAAAAAATCAAAAAGCAGCCGATGGCGACCTGCGTTTTTCAGGAACCCGATTTGATCGAACGCACCGTGCGCGATTTTCTCACCGAGGATGTCGAGCGCATTGTCGTGGACAGTCAAAAAGCCCACGACCGGATGCGCGATATGATTTTAAAAATCTCGAAACGTTCTGCGGACAAAATAAAATTCTATGCCGAGGCGCAGCCGATTTTCGACCGCTTTAACATCAGCAAGCAGTTGGAGAACACGTTTTCGCGCCAGGTGCATCTGAAGGGCGGCGGTTACATCGTCATTGATGAGACCGAGGCGCTCGTGGCGATTGACGTGAACACCGGACGCCACAAGGGCAGCCGCGATCAGGATGCGACCATCTTGAAAGTGAACCTCGAGGCGGCCGAGGAGATCGCCCGCCAGTTGCGCCTCCGCAACATGGGCGGCCTCATCGTGCTCGACTTCATTGACATGAAATCGCGCCGCGACCAGCAGTCCATTTATCAGCGCATCAAGGACGGCCTGCGCCGCGACAAGGCCAAGACCCACATCCTCCCCATCTCCCAACTCGGCCTCATGGAGATGACCCGCCAGCGCCACAGCGAAAGCGTCCGCTCAGCCGTCTATGACGACTGCCCGTATTGCAAGGGGCGCGGCAAGGTGAAAAGCGTCGTGACCATGAGCGTCGAGATTCAGCGCAAGCTCCAGGAAATCCTGAAGAAGCGCACCCGCGACGAATCGGATTTTCAACTCCGTATCGTCGTGCATCCGACCGTGCTCGACCGTCTGCGGACCGAGGACGAACAACATCTCATCGAGATGGAGAAACGCTACTTTGGCAAACTGTCATTCCGCGCCGACACCGGAATGCACGCCGAACAGTTCAAGATCGTGAACGTGGAGAACAACGAAGAACTGGCGAGCGTCGGTGCATGACAACACAGGCTGCGTTGCCGCCCTGACGCGTTGAACCGGACAAAAGTCCCGGTAGGGATGGGTTCCACCCCCTCCCTGACCCGGTTTTGCCAAGTTCCGGTAGGGATGACTTCCACGTCGTCCTTACCATGTCCCGGTAGGGATGGGTTCAGCGGACCGTTGCACCTGGGCACTTGGACGCACGCGGCCAGCCTGAAAATGAACACCGAACCCGACGAACAAAATGAATTCAGGCTGGTCTAAAATACTGGGGACTGACCCCTTTACGGGGGCGTTGTCCTAATTTGAATTTCTGGCGGTCTTGCCTTTTGACTGTTTGGCATGAAATTCGGTCATGCAGGTATAAAACTTCAATTATATTTCACCGGAATAAAAATTTCAAATTCGTTGGATTTAACCCATTGACTTTGTGGAACCCATTCAACAGAGATTCCATTGGCTTTGAAACCAAGATCAATCGCTTGGAAATTTTTTTGAACAAAATCGGTATCTGTCACTATTGGAATAATTGGAAAGTTTGTATAAGACGTTTTTACATAGTGATAACAGCATCCGTTCAATTGAACGAATCACGGGCGTTCACCGCGATACCATCATGCGCTTGGGGCTTCGCATGGGTGAAGGCTGCCAGCAAATCATGGACAGCAAAATGCGCGGACTGTCCTGCAAACAAATTGAGTGCGATGAAATTTGGGGGTTCATCGGCGCGAAGCGTAAGAACGCTGACCGCGTTGGGGCCTATGGCGACGTGTGGACTTTCATTGCGTTGGACGCGGATACGAAATTGATTCCGTCATTCGTTGTCGGCAAGCGCGACTCTTATCATGCGCGGGCTTTCATGGAAGATTTGGCCGGACGCATGGCGAATCGCATCCAAGTTTCAACCGATTCGCTTAAAGCTTATCCTGATGCGATTGAACGCGGATTCGGAACGGAAGTTGACCACGGGCAAATTGTAAAAACCTACTCCATGTCAGTTCTCGGTAACGCCGCCGCCGCCGTCCGGTATAGCCCGGTTAAAATCGTGAAGGTCGAGCGCACAATCGTTTCTGGTATGCCGGACGTGAACCGGATTACCACGTCGCACGTTGAAAGCCAAAACCTGACGTTGCGGATGCATTGCCGCCGCCTGACTCGTTTGACGAACGCTTACAGCAAGAAATTTGAAAACTTTCAGGCTGCGGTTGCGCTGAATTTCGCTTATTACAACTTTTGCAAGACGCACAATTCATTGCGGATGACGCCCGCGCAAGCGGCTGGCGTCGAGAATAGCGCATGGACGGTTGCCGAACTCATTGAACGCTGTGGCGAATAAACAGGATTATCTGGCTCGGTTGCAAGTGACCGTTCAGCAGTTGCACAACTGCGGAGCGGTTTGGCGTGAGACCGTGCCGGTGCAAGAGGTGTTTGAAGGCCGCACAATCTGGCAGGGTGAAGTCGAGGTATTTGATTTGAACGGACACCCAAAGGCCAAACGCGCTTATGGCTGGTCGCACAAGGAAGGCAAGGACGATTCGGATGAAAAGTTTGTGACTGTGCTGGAAATCCCGCCGGTCACGTCGGCTGAATCAGCGGTCAAAGTGGCAATCGTGGCGGAAGTGAGAGGGGGAAGAAATGACCACTAATTGGCCTCCAACGATTCAAACTGATTTCATTTTTTACAGTGTTTGGGATTTGGTGTTATTGCTTTCGATTGTAGCGGTGATAATCGCCATGATAATCGTTTTTGTTATCTATATGGTCAAACGGAAGAAATGAAAATTCAAATTAGGACAACGCCTTTACGGGTTGACAATTGACGATGCAACGGTATACTGGCTTTGAATAGAAAAAGTTCCGAAACATTGTTATGAAAAATATTCAGACATTATTTTCCGCAGCCGTTTGCGGCTTGGTTTTAGTT
>Ga0182018_10000273_pt1 | contig 68620 bp, 60 predicted proteins | sample 812P2MmetaG_FD_120490 | JGI IMG/M metagenome (GOLD analysis project Ga0182018, IMG submission 120490) | Permafrost microbial communities from Stordalen Mire, Sweden - 812P2M metaG | ecosystem: Environmental > Terrestrial > Soil > Wetlands > Permafrost | place: Sweden: Stordalen | collected... | reverse complement strand
TCCGCCTCCCGTAAAATGCGAATCTTGTCTTCCGTCGTATATCGTTTGCCTTTCATCGTCTGGTCCTTTCTTAAGTCCCAGACTAACTCATCAGGTGGCCCGAAAAAGTGAAGTCACGTCACCCTTTGCAAAGTCCGGATCCTGAAGCATGGCAAGATGTTCAATGCAATTCACTGATCTATTCAGAAGGAAACGGGATGGCAACTCAGACGAACATCCCCGGCGGCGGGCAGGGTTGGGGTTGATTTATTAAAAAACAGGCATGCGACTTACCGTTTGGACTTGTTGCGAAGCTTTTCTACCTCGCTCATTTTCAAGTCCGCTAACGGGGAGGTGCTGTCCGCGCTTTTCTTGGACTTGTGAATGGGATTAGCATCAATGCGCTGGAGCATTTTCATCTTGTTTGTGCAGTAGAGCAGCGCGGTTTCATCGGTGATCAATTCTTGTTCGTAAGCTTTGAAGAGGGATTGTTCAAAACTGTGCCAGCCGTAGGGACTGCCAGCTTCAATTATCTCCTCCAGACGGCGGCTCTCGTTTTCGCCCAGCAATATGGCCTCGCGGGTGCGCAGGCTGCTCCCCATCATTTCCGTCACCAGCAACCTGCCGCCGGAACATGTTGGAACGAGCCGCTGGCTGATGACGTAACGCATCGAACCTGCCAGCCGTTCGCGTATCTGTCCTTCCTCATCCGAGCCGAACATGCCGATGATGCGGTTGACCGTCATCGCGGCGCTGGTGGTGTGCAACGTGCTGAAAACCAAATGACCGGTTTCACCGGCGTTAAGCACAATCTCCATCGTTTCGCGGTCGCGGATTTCCCCGATAAAAATGATTTTTGGCGCCTCCCGCATGGCGGCGCGCATGCCTTTTTGAAAACTGAAAAAATCGGTCCCCAATTCCCGCTGGCTGAACGTGGACTTGATGGGCGTCAACACAAACTCAATCGGATCTTCCAGCGTGAGGATATGGATGTTTCGAGTCTTGTTGATTTCGTTCAGCATGGCGGCGATGGTGGTCGTCTTACCCATGCCCGTGCCGCCGGTCACAAAGATAATGCCGTTGATTTCCTTGATGATTTCCCGGAATGTCGGGCCCAGATTGAGCGCATCAAAGGTCGGAATCAGCGGCTTAAGATGGCGCATCACCATCGTGTAATTTCTTCCGTTCTGATAGTAAATGTTGACGCGAAACCGGCAGGAGTTTTTAAGGGTATAACCGCAATCGCACGAGCCGTGTTCCTTCAAATCCGCCAGCAGCCGCTGGTTGTTGTTGATGATGACATTGGCCAGACTCTCGATGCGTTCACTGGTGAGTTCGGATCCAGACAGTTCGTGGATAAACGGCTGGAGTTCGCCTTGAGTCTCCACCTGCATTGGCCTGCCGGCTATGAAAAACAGATCCGAAATGCCATCGGCATATTGCACCATCGCATCCAGCAATTTATCGAGTTCCTCTTTATTCATGACCGTTGCCTTGAAGTTGTATTTTTATAATTTCCTTTTCCATCTTGAACAAAGTTGGAATCAACCAAATTAACTGAACTCGATTGTGCATCATTCCGTAAATTTTGTCCAAAATCATTTTAATCTGGCGGTGTCCTAATTTGAATTTTAATTTCGGATTAAAGAATCTGTAAATGTAATATCCCGAAATACCGATTATGGTTATTCCAAAAAAAATCCAACCCTCGGTATTTCTAGGCAAATCGTGACTAATGGCGAGCATTTTCATTTCTTTCCCCTGACTTCCGCCGCGATTGCGACTTTAACCGCCGTCTCTGGTGATTCAACAGGAGGAATTTCCAGCAGGGCAACGAACCGTGTGCGCTCGTCGTTATCGCCGTCCAAATGACTCCATGCGTATCCCCTACCAACACTTTGATATAGTCGTTCAAGGCTCATTGTGCGTTCCCTTCCACGATTTTGATTTCGTCGGGCGTCAGGGCGTAAATCGGCGGCAAGCTGGTTGAAAATAAGCCTCGCCTTAAATAATGCTGGCGAGATAGGCCAGTTCGCGTTGATAGCGCGTTGCGGATGCGTTCACTTGCAGCCGCTTTCCCTCGATCATGTGGAAACTGCCAATTTTAAGGCGCGAAATCGGCATACTTTTTGCGCCGCTGATACGCCCAGACGAAACGAAATCGTCTGTGATAACGAAAGCATCCGCTGGGTCTTCGTGGTCGAATAATTGTTTATATTTTTCAGAAATTGCAAGTGCCCTTTCAATATACATTCTTGATGCGCGGTCTACCAAGTGGACAAAACGCAACATCAACCGTTCAAACTGCAATAGTCAAAATAGTAGCTATTTGGCATCCAAAATCAATAAGGTGAATACCCCACGTTAGAAATCAAATTTCAAACTGACCCACTACCAAAAAAGCGGGGCACCCACGCGCGAATGGCTGGCGTGAATTTTCCCCTGCCACCGGCACATGGCGGGGACGGTGAAGATTTTTGGCGGGGCAGCACTTCGTCGGGTTCTAATTGTTCGCCTCATCAATTTTTGCGTGAAATTAATTTGGCCGCGCGACCAAACTTTGATAATTCCATCGAACCACCTTTTTATGGAACGGACTTTTTGCTGCACGATTTGTTTTTTTGCCCTGACGATTTTTTGTCTGCCGCCCGCGTCCTGCGCGACAAATTTAGTTGCGCCGCAACAATTTTCCGGCGCATCGCCGCTTGAATGGTCGAAGCGGCTGGCCGATTCCGAAATCGTGCGGCGCGGCGATTCGCTCGTCTGGAAGCCGGACCGCAAGGTGAAATGGGATTATACCGCCGCCCTTTTTACTTTATCGCTGCTCAAGTTGTATGAACAAACCAACGATCCGCGTTACCTGACATTTTCCGAAGACGCGATTGGGTCTTTCATCGCGCCAGATGGAACAATTCAAGGCTACCAACCGGGCGAGTATCAACTCGATGCGCTGAATTCCGGCAAAACGGCGCTGGCACTCTGGCGAATCATGCGGAACGAATGTTTCAAAAATGCCGCAACAATTTTGCGCGGGCAACTGGACACGCAACCACGCACGTTCGACGGCGGTTTCTGGCACAAGCAAAGATATACGAATCAAATGTGGCTGGATGGAAGCTACATGGCGTCGCCATTTTACGCCGAATACGCAAGGCTTTTTGGCGAACCGGATTCTTCTTTTGATGATGTTGCAAAACAAATCCGACTGATTGACGAACACACCTACGATCCGAAAACCGGTTTGTTTTATCACGGCTGGGATGCGGCGAAAGTCCAGCCGTGGGCAAATCCGGCGACAGGTTGTTCTTCCAATTTTTGGGGGCGCGCCATTGGCTGGTATGCGATGGCGATGGTGGACACGCTCGATTATTTTCCGACGAATCATCCGGCGCGCGCGGAAATCATTTCGACGTTCCAAAAACTTTGCGCCGGCGTGGTGAAATATCAGGATGGCAAAACCGGCCTTTGGTGGCAGGTGATGGATCAAGGCAACCGCAAAAGGAATTATTTGGAAGCGACGGCTTCGGCCATGCTCGTTTATGCGCTGGCGAAGGGCGTGAACCACGGTTATTTGCCGCACAGCGAAGCAACTGCCGCGATCAGGGGGTATGATGGCATCGTCAAAAATCTGATCGAAGACGATGGCGCAGGAAAGTGGTCGCTCACGAATTGTTGCGCAGTCGCCGGATTGGGCGGTTCGCCCGGCAACGGCAGGATGCGCGACGGCAGCTTTGATTATTACGTCGGCGAGCCGGTCATCAAAAATGATCTGAAAGGCATCGGGCCGTTCATTCTGGCTGGAATCGAAATGCAACAATTGACTGGAACAAAAGTTCAGTAACCTTTTTATGCCTTGGACAGCTAGGATCGCATCTGTCATCCGATTTCAAATTTACATGAAAAACCATTTCACCCACTGCGCCGGTCTTGTTGCTGCAATTATTTTTCTCGCCGCCGTTGTTCAATCGCCCGCGCAAAATTTTTCCGCCGAACTCGCACCGGGGCCGGTTCTTGATGTAATGCAGCATGTCGGCGACTGGCAACTGGCGCATCCCGACACGAATCAGCCGGCCGGCTGGGTCACGGCCGCAGGCGACACGGGATTGATGGCGCTGGTTGGAATTTCCGGCGACGTAAAATATCGCGATGCGATGCTGGCAATTGCCACGACGAACGATTGGAAACCTGGCTCGCGAATGTATCTGGCCGATGATCAATGCGTCGGCCAGCTTTACGCGGAACTTTATTCCCTTTATCGCGATCCGAAGATGATTGCGCCGCTGCGTGAACGCTTCGACGCGATTCTAAACAAGCCTTCCGATGCACCAAGCCTGGACTTTTCGCTGCCTGACAAAAAAGCTTTGGAGCAATGGTCGTGGTGCGATTCGCTGTTCATGGCGCCGCCGACCTGGCTGAGGCTTTACGCGGCGACGGATGACGAGCGTTATCTGGATTTTGCGCTGACGAATTTCTGGCGCACGACGGATTATCTTTACGACAAGGACGAGCATCTTTTTTTCCGCGACAGCACTTATTTTCAAAAGCGCGAGGCGAAAGGCCAAAAAGTTTTCTGGGCGCGCGGCAACGGCTGGGTGATGGGCGGCCTCGTGCGGATGCTGCAATTTCTGCCGATGAATCATCCCGAACGTCCGCGCTTCGAGCAACTGTTCAAGGACATGGCGGAAAAAATCCTGTCGTGTCAGCAGCCGGACGGACTCTGGCGCGCGAGCCTGCTTGACCCGGAAAGTTATCCGGCCAGGGAAACCAGCGGCTCGGGCTTTTTCACTTACGGTTTGGCGTGGGGCGTGAATCAGGGGCTGCTCGACCGCGCAACATTTGAGCCGGTCATCCGCAGGACGTGGGCAGCGCTCGTTGGTTGCGTGGACGCCGACGGCAAACTGACGCATGTCCAGCCGGTGGGCAGCGATCCCAAAAAATTCGCGGGTGATTCAACCGAACCTTACGGAGTCGGCGCATTTTTGCTCGCGGGCAGTGAAGTTTATCGGATGGCGGTTTTTGATGAACCGCGTAATGTGTTAAATTCGCTTATGCCGGGACACATTGTGGTTAAAGTGACGAATCCCGCTGCGTTTCGCCGTGATTGCGAAACTGTGGAACTGGATTTGAAAATTCCCACTTATTACTCCGCGCAATACCCATTATGGGAAATTATGGATGGCGTTTCTTCACGCATCCTAGATTCGCAAGAATACGAATATGAAAACGATTCTTCAAATCATCGTAATGTCAAATTACTTTTCCAGGTTGACCTTGCGCCGGGCGAGACGCGGACGTTTTACATTCTGGACGCTTCGGCTTTGGCCGCCGTGCCGCCGCCCATCGTGAAGACAATGGCGCGTTTCGTGCCGGAACGTTACGACGATTTCGCGTGGGAAAGCGACCGCATCGCGCATCGCGCCTATGGTCTGGCACTCATCAAAGCCGAAAATTCCGTCAGCAGCGGCCCGGATGTCTGGATCAAAAAGAATCGCGGCCTCATCGTGGACACGATGTATGCCACGAAACATTATCATTACGACAACGGCGAATTCATGGACGATTACCGCGTCGGTCACAGCCGTGGCTGCGGCGGCGTCGGCATCTGGAACGGCAAAAAACTTTACGTCTCAAGCAATTATCACAACTGGCGGCTCATTACGACCGGCCCGATCCGCTCGGAATTTGAACTGACTTACGACGCGTGGGACGCCGGCAATGGCCGCATGGTTTCCGAAACAAAACGTTACAGCATTGACGCCGGCTCGTGGTTCACCAAGGCGCAAAGCACGTTTGCGAGCGACGATAAATCGCCGCTGACCATCGCCGTTGGTCTGGCCGAACGCGCCTGTGGGCCGGAGGGCGAAGAACTCATCAGTCAGGACCAAACCGAAGGCTGGATGAGTTACTGGCAGCCGGAGGATAAACCGAAAGGAATCATCGGCGACGCGATTATTTTGCCCAAAGATGGCGTACAGGCGTTCACGAACGACGTGCCGGACATGCCGGACGTAAAAATTCACGCCGTCGTGCCGCAGCCGACTCATGAAGGCGCGCCGCCAATCCGCAATCTGCTCGCCATCTCGCAAGCCGAAGCCGGCAGGCCGTTCGAGTATTATTTTGGCGCGTGTTGGGATCGTAGTGGTGATTTCACAAATCACATCCAGTGGGATAATTACGTGAAGCGCTTTGCCGAACGCCGCGATGCGCCGTTGCAAGTAACGATTGGCAATTGATTTTTTGGCGAGGCGCGCGTCCTCGCGAGCCGGACAAACAGCCCGTCGGCAGCCCCGCCCGGCCGTTTAGACTTTCGTCTGCGCGACAATTTTTATCGCTTCCGTCGTGAGCGCGGTGATTTTGCTCCACGCTTTTTCGGCGACAAGTTTGCGCTCGGCCATCCACGAACCGCCAATCGCCGCGACTTGCGGGATCGCCAGATAATCCGGCAGCGCCACCGCCGTGATTCCGCCGGTCGGAATAAATTTTACGCCCGTGTGACCAAATGGGCCAATGAGCGCCTTCAACGCATTTACGCCGCCGAAAATTTCAGCCGGAAAAAATTTCAAGTTTTTCCAGCCAAGTTCGAGCGCCCGCATGACTTCCGTTGGCGTGATGACGCCGGGAAACAGCGGCAGTTTATTTTCGTGGGCGGCCTTGGAAACAGATTCGCTCAACCCGGGCGAAACGCCAAATTGCGTGCCGGCATCCACGGCTTGTTTCACCTGATCAGCCGTCAATAAAGTTCCCGCGCCGACGACAATTTGCGGAACACGTTTGCGGATTTGCGCGATTGACTCCGCCGCGTTCGCCGTGCGAAAGGTGACTTCGATGACGTTCAGTCCGCCTGCGAACAAGGCTTCGGCCAGTGGCACGGCATCCCCGGTTTTGTCAATGACCGCGACGCAGATAAGCCGGTGTTTGAGAAAAGATTCGCTGTTCATAGAGTCGGTGGGCGAATGATACACGGTCGCGGCGGCGAGTGAACTCGAAATTGAAGATTGCCCCGCATCCACGGATGACTCAGATTTTCGCGGATAAAACCGTGAACATTTCCATTGAACACATCGCCATTCCCGCTGCCGACGTCCCCGCCCTGAAAAATTGGTATATCCGCATCCTCGATGCGCGTGTGGTTTATGACAACGGACAAAATCCGCCGACATTTTTGATCGCTTTGCCCGGCGGCGGCTGGTTTGAAATTTACCTGGCGGAAGACGCGCCGGAAAATCGCGGCAACAACCAGCTCGCCGGTTTCCGTCACCTCGCCTTGCGCGTGGACTCAATTGAGGCGGCAAAAATTGAATTGGAAAAGCGCGGCGTGAAGTTCACCGGACAAATCAAACCGGCTGCGGGCGCGGGACGTGTTTTATTTTTTGCCGACCTTGAAGGCAATTTGCTACATCTCGTCGAGCGCCCGAAGGATTGGAAGCCGTGATGGGACACCCAAAGGCCAAACGCGCTTACGGCTGGTCGCATCCCGAAGGCAAAGAGGACAAAGACGAACGGTTTGTGACTGTGCTGGAAATTCCGCCAGTCAAATCAGCATAAACAGCGGTGCAAGCGAGCATCGTGGCGGATTTGAAAAAGAATATAAAATGAAACTGAAACCAAAAGCAGAAATGAAGCGGTTAGCGATTTTCAATTTAGTTATGGCTGGCATATTGATAGTCGGCGACATCCTTTTCATATATGAATATATGAAAATGCGTCGCCTTCATTGGGCACAGTTATTTCGCACAGAAGCGATTCACGATAATCTCATGAACGTATCGGCGGAATTTGTTTTCATTCTTTTCCCTGTGTTTGCGTTTCTTTTAATAAGAAACGCATGGATTATATTTAAGCATCTCGGCAAAATTTCGGATTAGTAAAATCTGTGACTTTACAATCTGAATTTCAAATTAAGACACTACGTTTCTCTTGGCAAAATGGCCTAAACCGCCAAATTAGGACACTACCGGGAATTTTGGCGGGTTGCGTGACTTGCGGCAGGATAGTTTTGTCCGCCAGACTGTCGTCGAGCGTGACGAGAGTTTTTTTACATGGTGCGCGGTGAAATGCAGCATGCAGAACGCATAATGAAGAAAATAAATGTGGCGCGAATGATTTACTTTGCCCGGAGAAGGAGCACAGGCACGCTGATCCGATGCTGGACGCGACTGGCGGTTGCGCCAAGAAAGATGTCCGCGATAAGGCGGTGTCCGTGCGTGCTCATCGCCACTAAGTCGCAGCCTTTCCATTGTCCTTTTTGCTCGACCCACTTGACGATTTCATCAGCCGGTTCGCCGTATGCCAGTTCTGCCTCGGCGAGAATGCCGGCGGATAGAAACTCCGTCCGAACCCTGTTCAAATACGCAGTATCTTCGGTGATCTCGGGACTGACCGCGTCCGCCCCAAAGGTTCGTGCGGCCCATCCGTCGGCCACATGAAGCAACATCACATGGCTTTGCGCGAATTTCGCAAACTGTTTAATGTGTTCGATAATGGCGCGGTCGGTCGGCGTGCCGTCCAGCGTCACGAGAATGGTTTTATACATATATGTCAGCCTTTCTAAGTTTATCCGCCGCCTTTGATAACCTGCCAGGCCTGTTTCACGGCGTCAGGCAAACCGTAAAAGTCGAAGAGTGTGATCAGCACCGCCGAACCCCACCCGGCTATCAGCAGAAACCAACCCAGCCGCCATTGTCCCATCCTCTTGCGGGAACTGGCGAGGTGCAGCAGGGGAAACATCGCAAACGGAAGCTGGAACGACAGCACCACCTGGCTCAGGACGATCAGATCGTTGATGTTATTGGCCCCGCGGATGCCGATATAGATAGCCGTTGGGATAATGGCCAGCGAGCGGGTAATCAGCCGCCGCAACCACGGCGCGATTTTCCAGTGCATAAAGCCCTCCATCACCACCTGGCCGGCCATCGTGCCGACAATGGTGGCGCTTTGCCCGCTGGCCAGCAAAGCGACGGCGAAAAGCATACTCGCGGCAGCCGTGCCCATCAGAGGCGCCAAAGTCAGGTTGGCCGCCTGGATCCAATCGGTGTCGTCATTAAACTGGACGACCGTTCCGCCGGCTACGGTGACGCTGGTCTTGCCGAAAAAGACGACCGCAGCCAGCACCAGGATGGCGGCGTTGATAAGGAAAGCAACCGACAGGTTGGCGACGACGTCATAAGTGTTGAAGCGGATCGCCTTTCGGATTGATTCGTCGTCCTTCTGGAATTTGCGGCTCTGCACCAGGGCGGGGTGCAGATACAGCACATGCGGCATGACCGTCGCGCCGATGATCCCGATGGCCACATAAACCATGGTTGCTGAACCCAAAGTGGGCGTAATCATCGCCCGACCCATTTCCAGAAAGCTGGGCTGCGTCTGCGGCAGGATAAAAATCTCGATGAAGTAGCAAACCCCGATGGTCGCTATCAGCAGCAGCACGATGGCTTCGATGGTCCGCATCCCGAACCGCTGTAGCGACAGCAGCAACAGCACGTCGGCACCCGTGATGATGACACCCCAAAAAATGGGGATATGGAACAACATATTCAGCGCCACAGCGCCGCCCAAGACTTCGGCCAAATCGCACGCGATGATCGCAATTTCCGCCATGAGCCAGTTTGGTACGCGCGTCCACTTGGGATACCAATCGTAACAGCACTGCGCCAGGTCGCGCCCAGTCGCTATGCCGAGCCGCGCGGCGATAATCTGAAGGAAGATCGCCATCAAGCTTGCCAGGCCGACCACCCAAAGTAATCCGTATTTGAACTGGGCGCCGCCCTGGAGATCGGTTCCCCAGTTGCCCGGATCCATGTAAGCCACGCTGACCAAAACCGCCGGGCCGAAGTAAGCAGCCATTTGCTTCCAGAAGCTGGCTTTATGATGGGGCACATTTACACTGCCGTGCATTCCTTCCAGCGACACGGCTCCGGGGCGCGAAACCACAGCGACTTTGGCCTCCGTCGGTTCATGGAAGTCCGTGGGTGCGTTCTTGTCTTCGCTCATAAAGTCGTAGTCAGTTAAAATTCCCAATGGAATCTCGCCCCCAAAATGGACACGGGGCCACGGTCACGGTTGAACGCAGGGTCAGTAACGAACTGGTAATCCAACGCGGCGTGGACGGTTTTCCAGATTTGGCAATCGTAATAGGTTTCGAGGATTTTTTCCCAGCCATAATTCAAATTGCCGTCCCCCGCCAGAATGCCCGTGCCACCGGCCTCGAAAAATTCCTGCTCCACCTTGGAGATGCCATTGAAAGCCCCCGCCAATCCGAACGTGTCGTCGGGCCGGTGCCAGGATTCGCCCTTGATGCTCAAACCAAGTGAAGCAGCGTAGTCAACATCGTTGAACATCCACCCCTGTTCCTGGCCGTCATTCCAGCCCAAACGTGAAAAGATGCCCACGTTTTCGGCGATTTCCTGCTCCCAGTTCAGCCCGAAACCGTATTTGTAGCGGTAGGCGCTCGCCGCTGATATGTCAGCACCCGGAGCGTCAGCCAGCAGAATAGAAGTCGCTGCCGAGTAGCTGGCCATATCAGCTTTATTGAGATAAGCCAGGAAGCGAATTGTGCCCGGATGGTTGATGATGCTGTAACGGCGCTCCAATTCCGTCACCATGCCCCAAGCCTTCAAAAACGGGCCATCTTGAGACAGCCCGTCTGCCGAAGGGTCATACGGCCACTTGAAAAAGCTGTCTTCTGCGGTCAAACCATTCTGGTTATGCGGCACTTGGAAAAATCCGTAGCGTAAAGTCCATTGCGGCTGATTTAATTCCACGGCAATTCCAGTGGTATATCCGATGGCATCCGCCGGATAATCCCACGCCTCATTGTTTACCAACGCCCAGTTCATGAATTGAGTGCGCGGATCGTTCGCGTAGGTATTGTTGTCGAAAATGTCCGCAGCACTCATCCGTCCGAGTGTGAACGTGAGCCGTGAAATATCCCGTTTGCCAGCCAGATCAAGTTCGTCATCGGGCACGTCCTCCTGATCACCGTCAATGCCAATGGTTTGCCGGATGAACAGGCGCGCGATGGTACCATTGGGAACCGCAGTGCCTAGGCGATAGGCTTCGCCGTTTGGAAAACCTTCCACGCCTTCGGTTCCACCTAGGCCGAAACCCTGCCACAACTCTCCATCAATGTGCGCCTCAGCCCCAGGCCACAGCCGGACACCGGCCATCAAATCCAGCGAAACGGTTTCGCGCGTTTCACCGCTGGGCGGCAGGCTGTTTGGTCCGGAATACTTGGCTGGAAAACCGGGATAACCCTGAACAACCTCGGTGTTTTGGACATGCCAGTTCCAAATCTGACCACTGGAGCTTAAGTCGGGACTGTTCGTTTGGCCCAAGCCGGAAGGAGCGGTCAGCCCGATCTGCTTGGAAAAGATAGTACTATTTGTTGTCGAGCTTCCGGGCGAGGAAGATTCCTGCGCATCTGCGCCGGACGCCGCCGCGCAAACCGCTGAAGCAATGGCTATTATTTTTACTATATACAAAACTATGTAGTCGAGACTACATTGCTAATCTGGGCTGTCAACATAAATTTAGCGTAGGCTACACATTTAAGCCTCGACTAAAACCTGGCGGTCGGTTTTAATTGGAAAATTATGCTGCATTCCAGAGCAAAAATGCCCGCGCCTGTGGCGGGACAGCCGGCGGAGAGCTTTCGCCGGTCGCGGCGCGACCGGGCGGCGGAAATCGCGCAGGATTATGTTGAGGCCATTGCCGATCTGTCGGTTTCGCTGGGAGAGGCGCGCGTGGTGGATTTGGCGCGGCGGCTGGGCGTGACTCATGTGACGGTCAACCGCACTTTGGCGCGGCTGCGACAGGCCGGTTATGTGAACACCAGACCTTACCGCGCGATTTTCCTGACCGAGACCGGACGCAAGCTGGCCGAGGAATGCAAACGGCGGCATGAAACGGTGGCGGCTTTTTTGCACCAACTTGGGGTTTCAGAAAAGGTGGCTGAACTGGATGCCGAAGGCATTGAACATCATGTCAGCCCGGAAACTTTGGCGGCGTTTGAACGGCTGCTCAAGAAAAGTTGATGCGACCGATTGACATTCAGCAGATTGGTGGCGAACTGGCCATCAAGTGGCCTGATGGCCGGGAAAGTTTTATCCCTCTGGAAAAATTGCGGCGTTGTTGCCCCTGTGCCGGCTGCAAGGGCGAGACGGATATTCTCGGCAACGTGTATAAAAATCCCGAACAAAAATTGTCACCGACGGCATTTCAACTGGTCCGGATTGCGAGTGTGGGCGGTTACGCCATCCAGCCGGTCTGGGCGGACGGCCATGTCACGGGAATTTTTTCATTTGATTATTTGAAGCAGGCCGCCAGAGGAAATCAGGCCAAATAAAAGCGGCGCGCTCGTTTGAGCGCGCCGCAGTCCCCCTCAGCAACCAAAAGTTTTGGCTTCTTACTGCGTAGCCTGTTGGTCGAGAAGTTTCTGATCGGGATCGGTGTTCTGGGGATTGGCCCAATTATGAGGCTTGGCACTGTCCCAAACGCTGTTTGGATCTAAAGTCTCTTTGCGCTTTTCCGGCTGCGCGTTGAGAAAATCAGTGGTGGTCGGATGAAAGTCCGCATCCTGAAGAATCGTGGGCGTGATGAAAATCAACAGATTTTTCTTGTCAGCGGATTTGGTCTCGCTGCGGAACACGGCCCCCAGATACGGGATATCACCCAGAATCGGCACCTTGGTTGAGGTGTCGCTCGGATTGTCATCCACCAGACCGCCCATGACGAGCGTGTTGGCGTTTGGAATGAGAACTTGAGTTTCCAACACGCGGGTATCGAACTGGGGCGCTTGCGATGTTGCGCCCTGGGCGGTCAATGTCGCGTAGCCGAAAAAGGTCGAGACGACGGGCCTGACCTTTAGCCGGATGTTATCATTGGCGGAAATACGTGGAGTGACCTCCAAGACAGTGCCTACGTTGGAGTAAGAAATGGACGAACCTCCGGGTGAACCCTGGGTGCCGGCGGTGGTCTGCAGGATGGGATAGGTGCGTATGACAGAAATGATGGCGGTTTCATTGTCCAAGGTCACGACACGCGGAGTGGACATGACTTGTGCGTCTGCCGAGGAATTCAAGAAGGATAGCACGGCATTAGCACCATCAGCGTTGAGAAACCACTGCTTTCCGAATCCACCAAGGGTAGATCCGATGACGGCTGGATTGCCCAAAACACCGCTGAGCAAACCGGGCTGTTCCGGTTGCGCGCCACTAATCGTGGTCACACCGTTAACCGTTGTCTCTGTTCCAGGAGTCGCTGCGGTCGGTGGCACTAAAAATAGTGAAGAATTTCCAAACGAAACATTCTGGGCTGCCAGCGTGCCGGACCAATCAATACCTTTGGAGCTGGTGGGATTACTGGAGATTTCAACCAGACGGGTTTCAATCAAAACCTGCTTGGTCGGCGTATCTAATTCGCTGACCAGCGTGTCCACCGCCGCCTGTTCGGAATCCGTGGCAACAACCACCAACTGGCTGGTGCGCGTGTCAGGGATCACGCGGCTGCGTTTGTCAGTCAAAGTTCCTTGAATGGATTCCATCATGTTGGTGGTGCTGGCGTATTTGAGCTGAATAACGCGGGTGGTGAGCGATACCGGTGCCGAAGGGTCTTTAACCGTGATGCGATATATCTTGGTCTTTACGTCCGCAACAAGTTGAAGTCCGTAATTATCCAGCAACGCTTCGAGGGCATGCTGGGCCGGGATGTTTTCCCACCGGATAGACAGGTTTGGTTCGGCCTTGATTTGCCCGTTGGCATCGGGCTGGCCATAGCCGATTTTAGGGTCAAGCAGATAGTTGATTCCGGCTTGCCGCGCCAAAGCCTCGATGGCCGTGGTAATTGGAACGTCTTGAAATTGAATCAAAGGAATGGTCGCACCCGCCGCCGGAACTGTTGTGGTTGCACCGACGGCACTCCCAGACGAATCGCCCGTGGCGGGGGCATTGCCAACGACACTGGCGGTCTCATTGCTGGAGGCAGGCATCGTCGGCGTGTTGGTATCGGCAATCACTGCGGATTGATCCGCCGCGACCGTATTGGTTTGAGAAAAAGCCGCAGGCTGCAACAAATAGGTTGCTACCAGCGCGGCGAGCAGTGTTTTTAGTTTCATATACATTTATTATGTGTTTAACGGATTATCATTCTGTTGGGCGAATCACGGTTCAAAATCAGCAAATAAGGTGCCAATGGCTTTCTTTGGTCATTGCTTGCGTAACTTGACCGTTTTGAGACACATTGTGCCAAATTTTAATGAAATCGTGTCTCATGGCTTCGTTCCATAGGGTAAAATGTGGAGTTGGCCCCCGGCTTCAATCGTCGCCCCGTCATCGGTTATTTCGAGACAGTGGATGCGAATACGGCCTTTAGAAGTTGACACTTCGGCGTCATCACCCACGCCAAAAGTGACATTGTTGATGATCGCCAACCGGTGTTCAGGGGTTCCTGAAGTGCCTTGCATGACGAGTGAACTCAAATCACTTGTCGGAGCACTGGGAGCCACCGCAGATACATACGGACGCATTGAACCGGGAAAAAACGGGTCGCGTCCCTCCTTGGGATTTGTCGGCAGTTTAAAAATCGAACGTTGCACGATTTGCGTTTCGTTGTTCTGAACAACGGGTGCCGCCGTCACTGGCAACGCCGCCGCAAACAGGGCGGCAAACCATGAGAAATTCCGGCTCCAGAAATAATTGATGCAACGTTTCATTGGGTTCATGTAGCGTTTGGTTTTACCAGATCTATGATTTCCATCCGAAATGAAAGTTTTTCACCTTCGTCTGCGACAGGTTCAATGAAGAGGTTCACCACCCGGGCGTGGGGAAAGGCGTTTTCAAAATCCGCCACGAATTTCCCAAGGTCATGATAATAAGCCTTGCCAGTGATGCTGAAACGGAGTTGCTTGTATGGAAAAGTTGGAAACAAATCCACACTACCGACCTCCGGCGGACCAATTTCGGGTATCTCCACTTTGTATTGTTGCTTGAAAAGGTGCATGGTGCCGTAAGTCCAGGAATAAAGGTCGCCGGAGGCCATGTCTTCTTCGGCACGCGAAAGCGCATTAGTCGTATCGGCCAACTCGCTGTCGGTTAGTTCCGCATTTTTAATGGTGCTTTCCATGCTTTGCAGTTTGTTCCCGGCAGCTTTTCGACTGTCCGCCAGGCCGGAAAGCGTGGCGTTTTGGGAACGAATCAGTCCAAAACAAATCACGGCCAGCACCGCCGTCGTGATCAACACGACGATGACAAACGCATTCCGTCTTTCTTTAGGCAACCATTTCATCGGTATTGTTGTGATAAATCACATTCCAAAGTGAACAACACATACGGCTTGCCGTCCGGACCGAATTGTGGCGACGACAGGCTAACCAGTTGGACACCGTTGGTCTTGTTTAGGATTGATTGGAAATAAGGCTGGCTGGCGACAACCTCCTTAAACTTGTTGACTTGATCTCCCGGACTGGCGCTGATGTCCCGTGCATCAAGCAAAACAACAATTTTTTCGGTCGTCACCGCCGGATGCCCCAATACGACGTTATCATCATTGGTTCGATTTGGAGTTCCGTCCAATTTAAGGTAGGACTGATCCAATTTTATCCGCGTTAATTGCACACCCTCCAGATTCAACTGTTGCAACGCATTCAATAAATTGCCCTGAAGGAAACGGGCACCGGTCAACTGCTGCAATGACGCGAGCTTTGCCCTGGTGTCAAAAACTTTTTTCTGGCTGGCTACAATATTTTGCCATTCGTTGGTGCGCGACTCGATTTCTCTCTGCACCTGGGTCAAGTCGCTTCTGGAAATCATGACGGCAAGCTGACGCGAACTGCTCCAAGCCAAGGCCAGCACCATAATAAAAGCCCCGACATAAATCGCCCGCTTGACAGGGTCGCGCCGGCGCAAATCTTCCGCGATTTGAGCCTCGGCCAATAAATTGATGCGTATAGGCATATATTGATTTAGCTAATGGCCGCCAGCGCGGCACCCACCGCCACCGTCAACTGCGGCCCGATATGTTCAATCTCCACCGCCTGTTGCCCCGGCAGCGCCAATTGGAGAAACGTCGTTGGATTCCAAGTCTTGCACTCCACAATCATCTCGCCGTGCAGTATCTGTAAAATCATTTCCGAACGCGCCGACCCGCCGCTGACATAAACCTGCGATACCGCGCGATCATTCTGGTGTTCAAAAAAATCAAGCGAGGCGCGCAACTCCCGCCCCAACGGCAGCGCCTGCATTTCGAGCGATGACTGGACTTCCGGAGCCATGCCCACCTTGATGCCTTCCGCCTCCGCGTAGGAGATATTCATCGCTTCGGCCAGTCCCGCCGTTAATTTATCGCCACCAATGTTCACCACGCGCATCAAAGCCAGTTCACCGCAATCCAGCACGCAGACCGAAGTGTGCTTGAACCCGATGTCCACCAAGGCCACCGTTTCGTTCTTGAAAATTTCCGGCAGCGCCAATTCAAAGGCATTCACCGAACCGACAAATCCCGGAACAATGTGATCGCCGACCAACCCGGCTTCCCCGATGGCCGTCTGAAAATCATTCACCAATTGCTGCTTCGCCGCCGCCACCAAAACCTTTAGTTTGGGGATCCCTGCGCCCTTTGAAGTTTCGGGCGGCTTGCCGTTCAGAGCTTGTTTCGGGGGGAAGATATAGCAATCAAAAACGTGTCCCGGCAAATCCTGCTGCAAATAGGCCTTCGTGTTGTTCTTCAACACCAGCCGCATTTCATCAACTGGAATCTGCGGCAAATCCACCTGCCGCACCACGGCGGCGTCCAGGCTGACGGAAAGTGTAATAAATTTACCTTCATCGTCCAAAGCTTCCATCACCGCCTTCAAATGTTCGGCCAGCAATTCCGGGGAAATTTTTTTATCGAAAATCGGCGCGTCAAGAAGCGCATAACGGGTCAAAGCCCAAACCTCGCCCCGTTGCTCCAAAAGAACCGCTTTTGTGGTGCGCGATCCCAAATCAACCGAAACCATCTGGGTTCGTTTCTTTTTTCCAATGCCGCTCAAAAATGGCAATTCTATGTGCATTTCTTGTCAAGTGTTTTAGTTTTTAATTGCAAACAGCAATTCAAACCGTGCTGGCGAACTTCAAGCAAACCTCGCGCCAATCTGATTCAAAGTGCTTGTTGACCGGGATTATGTCTTTGATAAACAGGCGAGCACGGCTGTTTCTCAAGCTTTTGATTTACTGTCGTTTTTGCAAGGTTTGCACGGGAAACCGGAGCGGTAGAATTCCATAATTTGCCAATGACCTGATCGCGCAATTGGCAGAAACACACCGGTTTTGTCCCGACGCAAGGCGCGCGTGTCTCAAAATGTGCCTTCCAAATTGAATCACGGCTTCCAGATCATGTCCGCGACGGTTTTGCCGGCCGGAATGAATGGAATAACGTGCGTTGAATATGGTGTCACCACATCAAGAACGTAAGGTTCGTCGGCATCGAGCAACCGTTGGATGGCGGCGCGCAAATCCTTTTTGAACATCACGCGCTCGCATTTGACGCCGAACGAATTGCAGACACGGACATAGTCGGGATAAATCTCGGGACGATGTTCCGGGTCGCCAAGATAAGTGTGGCCGCGATTGCCGGCGTAAAAATTATCTTCCCATTGCACCACCATGCCAAGGTGTTGATTGTTCAAGATGATTGCTTTCGCCGCGATTTTTTCGACGTGCGCAGTGGCGAGTTCCTGAATGTTCATTAGGAATGAACCGTCGCCGTCAATGTCAATGACCTGCTTGTCAGGCAACGCGACTTTCACACCGAGCGCGGCGGGATAACCGTAGCCCATTGAGCCAAGTCCGGCGCTGGTGATGAACTGGCGCGGGTATTTATATTTATACCATTGACCGGCCCACATCTGATGCTGGCCGACGCCGGTGGTGATGTAGGCTTCGCCTTTGGTCAATTCGTAAAGCGTTTCAATGACCATCTGCTGAAGGATGACCTGGTCTTCGTTGCCCTGCATGTGATCTACCATGTGATCGCTGTTGGCGATTTCCGGCGTGATGCGATAAGCGAAAGGCGCTTTCTTTTTCCATTCGTCAATTTGCGCGAGCCATGCCGTGTGCTTCTTGGCAATGGGCCGTTTCGCGACAAGTTTATTCAAACGCGTGAGCGCGTCTTTGATGTCGCCGACAACGGGCAAATGCGCCTTGCGATTTTTGTTCAACTCGGACGCGTCAATGTCAATGTGGACAATCGTGCCGTTCTTGCAAAATTCCTCGAACTTGCCCGTCACGCGGTCATCGAAACGGACGCCGAACGCGAGCAACAAATCCGCGCCGTCCTTGAGCTTCACCATCGGGTCGTTCGGATTCTTGCGATATTCAAATTCGCCGTTCACCGCCCAGTTCGCGTAAGCCGCACCGTGCATGCCAAGCCAGCGTAACGAGAGCGGATGCGTTTCGGGAAAACCGCCGACACCCATGAGCGTCGTCGTCACGGGAATGTTCGTGGCCTCGGCAAATTTTTTCAATTCCGTCGCCGCGCCGCTCGTGATGATGCCGCCGCCGCAATAAAGCACCGGACGTTCGGCCTTTTCAATCAAGCCGATGATTTCGTTGAGCGCGACTTCATCCGCTTTCAAATCCGGCTGGGTGTAGCCGCGTAAACCTTTTTTGATTTCGTCGAGCGTCGGCCAAACCGGCTGCGTTTTCTGTTGCTGAATGTTTTTCGGAAAATCAATCACGACGGGACCGGGACGACCGGACTGCGCAATGTAAAACGCTTCCTTCACGATGCGCGGAATGTCGTTGATGTCCGTGATGAGATAACTGTGCTTCACGATCGGCAGCGTGACACCGATCATGTCCGTCTCCTGAAACGCGCCGCGACCAATCATCGCCTGGCTCACCTGTCCCGTGATGGCGATGAGCGGACAGGAATCCATGTAAGCATCGGCGATGGCGGTGACGAGATTCGTCGCGCCCGGACCGCTCGTGCCCATGCATACGCCGGCTTTGCCCGTCGCGCGGGCATAACCTTCGGCGGCGAATGAACCTCCCTGTTCGTGGCGCGGAAGAATGGTGCGAATCTTCGACTTCGTGAGCGCCTGATGAATTTCCATGCTCGCGCCGCCGGGATACGCAAACATGACTTCTACACCTTCGCGCTCGAGGGCTTCGACGAACAGGTCGCGCCCGAACATCGCGGGGCCGACTTCGGCACGCGGCTTGGCGGACGGTTTCAATTTTTCAGCAACTGCGGTTGTTTTGCTCATACGTGTTCCTTTTATGGCGGCGCGGCCAGGGTAACAAAAAACCCACAGCCGTTTCCAGCCGTGGGTTCTTGTTAAAATCTTCGTTCAACAAGCACCAACGGCGTCGCTGACTACAACGATGGCCAGAATGACAACTTGCGATACGTTTTTCAACATCATGTGTTCAGCTTAATACCTCGGCCAAAACCCGTCAAGTCCAGAATGAAAACTTCCCTTGTCTTAACAAACGCAATTCCCGCACTGGACAAGCTGCATGCCTTGGGGCAGGCTCGCGGCGTGGAAACTCCCCCGATTTTGAAGCCGTCGGCCGTCGCGCCCAAATCCAAGCGCATAGGGCGCAAAAAACTCATCATCTTTGCCGTCATCATCATCTTTGTGCTGGCTGGCGCAATGTATGCAGCGTTGAGAAAAAAAGAGCCGACCATCAGCGTCCAGACCGAGAAGGTCGCGCGCCACACGATCACGGAAACGGTCATCGCCAACGGAAAAATTTATCCCGTCGTGCAAGTCCACATTAGCCCCGAAGTCAGCGGTGAAATCATCGCATTGCCGGTGAAGGAAGGCCAATTCGTCCACAAGGGCGATTTGTTGTTGAAGATCAATCCTGATGTCTATATTGCCGCGGTCAATCAGGCAAAGGCCGGCTACGAATCTTCCATCGCCGGAAAAACAACGGCGGTTGCCAACCTTGAAAAAGCGGACACCGATTTCAAACGCAACGAGGAATTGTTCAAACGCAATCTGCTTTCTGAATCGGATTTCATCGGGTTCAAAGTCGCGCGCGACGTCGCCAAGGCGAATGTCGAAAGTGCTGACGATCAGGTTGCCGTTGCCAAAGCCACCGTGGACAGCGCGCAGGATTCGCTCGACAAGACCACGATCGTTTCGCCGCTCGACGGTACGATCACCACGTTGAATTCGCAGCTTGGCGAACGCGTTCTCGGCACGATGCAGAACGCCGGCACGGACATCATGATTATTTCTGATTTGAGCGAAATGGAGGCGCGCGTGGACATCGGCGAAATGGACATCGTGCTGCTTCAGGCCGGACAGAAAGCGAAGCTCGAAGTGGATTCGTTCAAGGACAAAAAATTTGACGGCGTCGTCACTGCGGTCGGCGACTCGTCGGAAGGATTGAACACCAGTTCCGCCGCGAGCAGCTACGGCGGTACCGGTTCGTCATCATCTTCAGGACAATCGGCCACGCAATTTCAAGTACGCATCCACATCACGGACATCGAGCAATTCCGTCCCGGCATGTCAGTCAGCGCCACGATTGAAACGCGCACACACACCAATACCGTTGCCGTTCCCATTGCCAGCGTCACCACGCGAATCGTCAAAGCAAAGTCAAAAAATGAAAACGAAAACGCGAAAATAAATTCATTTTCGACGAATTCAATTGCCTCAACAAACAGCGAAACCAATTCCGTCAAGGCCGACAAAAAGGCGGATGAAAAAAACAAACCGGTCGAAGTTGTCTTTGTTATCGAAGGCAATCACGTCAAAATGGTTCCCGTCAAAATCGGCATCAGCGACGATAATTTCTGGGAAATCACCGACGGCTTGAAGGAAGGCGATGAGATTGTCACCGGCGGCTACCACGCCATTAGTCGCGACCTCGATGACGGGAAAAAAATTTCCAAGAGTTCCGGCAACGCCGATATCGCCAAAGCCCAGCCGTGAGCCTGATCCGCCTTCAGAAAATTTCGCGGCGCTACCAGATGGGCGCGGAAACCGTCCACGCGTTGCGCGAGGTCTCGCTTGAAATACAGCGCGGCGAATACGTCGCCATCATGGGGCCGTCCGGCTCAGGCAAATCCACATTGATGAATCTGCTCGGTTGCCTCGACACGCCGACCGGCGGCACTTACGAACTCAACGGCAGTCACGTCAGCGAGATGAATGACAATCAGCTCGCCGAAATCCGCAACCGCGAAATCGGTTTTGTTTTTCAGACGTTCAACCTGCTCCCCCGTTCCGACGCATTGCGCAATGTGGAACTGCCTTTGGTTTATGCCGGCATTTCGTCACACGAACGCCGGCAAATCGCGCTGGAATCCCTGGCCAGCGTCGGCCTGGCCGACCGCATGCATCACAAGCCGAATGAACTTTCCGGCGGCCAGCGCCAGCGCGTCGCTGTTGCCCGCGCGCTCGTGAACAAACCGTCAATTCTGCTCGCAGACGAACCAACGGGAAATCTCGATTCCAAAACCGGCACGGAAATCATGGCTCTGTTTCAACACCTTGCCGACATGGGGAACACCATTATCGTCGTCACCCACGAGGAAGAAGTAGCGCGGCAAGCGCACCGCGTCATCCGCATCCGTGACGGCCTCATCGCCAGTGACGAGGCTGTCACGAAATGATTATCCGGTATGAACTTCTTCACCGAACTGCGCGAAGGCTTGACCATCTCGTGGAGCGCCATCCGCGCGAACAAGCTGCGTTCAGTGCTGACCACGCTGGGCATCGTCATCGGCATCGTCACGGTGACGCTCATGGGCACGGCCATCGAGGGACTGAACAGTTCCTTCATGCACAGCATTTCGTCCATCGGCGCGGACGTGCTTTATGTGGACCGCTTCGGCTGGTTGATGCAATCGCGGCAGGAATGGCTGGATGCAATGAAAAATCCAAGCGTCACACTGGACGATTTTGACGCGTTGCAAAAACAAATGACTCTCGCGGAAGCCATCGCGCCGGTCGCCGAGAATGAAGTTGCCGTGAAATATCAGAAACGTGGTTCTTCGAGCGTCCCGGCCATCGGCACGACGGAGCAGTATCAGATCACCAGCGGTTTGACAGTCGCCCAAGGACGATTTCTTTCCGCCGCCGAATGCGACGGCGGACGACCGGTGTGCGTCATCGGTTCCGATCTGGCCACGAACATTTTTCAAACCGGTTCACCGCTTGGCGAAAAGATTCTGGTTTCCCACCACGAATTCGAAATCGTCGGCGTGCTGGAAAAACAGGGCGGTTTTGCCGCAAGCGGCGGCGCGGACAACGAAGTCATCATGCCACTGGCGCAATTCACTTGTACGATTTGGGAAAACCCGGATTACGACATCCAGATGAAAGCGAAAAGCCTCGATGAACTCGATGACGCGAAGGAGGAATTGCGCACAGTGCTGCGGCGGTTCCGCCACATCGCACCGGGCGACCCGGATAATTTCGCCATCAACCAGCAGGATCAGTTTCTGGAACTGTTTCACAAGGTCGCCGGCACCATTGCGATGGTCGGCCTGTTCATCACGGGACTGTCGCTGTTCGTCGGCGGCATCGGCATCATGAACATCATGTTCGTCTCCGTCGCGGAACGGACGCGCGAAATCGGCGTGCGCAAGGCCATTGGTGCAAAGAACCGGACGATTCTTTTGCAGTTTTTGATTGAAGCTGCGTGCATTTGCCTGATTGGCGGTGTCATCGCACTTTTAATTGCGTGGCCGGCGACGTTGCTGTTGCAAAAAGCGATGCCGGCGGCGATGTCACCGACGATAGTTTGCATCTCACTGCTGGTCTCGGTCGTGACCGGCGTGCTGTCTGGATTTTTCCCCGCGTGGCGCGCCGCGCGCATGAACCCCGTTGATGCTTTGCGCAATGAATAAAAATAAAATCTCATTTTTCGCCGAGGCTAGAGAAAGTTTCTCGATGGCCATAGGCGCGATCGCGGCGCACAAGCTGCGTTCGGCGCTGACGCTGCTCGGCGTGCTGGTCGGCGTGTTTTCCATCATCGTCGTGATGACGGCGATGCGCGTGATGCAGAGCAACATCGAGCGGCAGTTGAGCTCACTCGGCAACCAGACGTTCATGGTCAAGAAATGGCCGGGCACTTACTACGGTTATTCCGGCGACCTCGAAAAATACTGGCGGCGAAAAAACATCACGATAGCGCAGGTGAAACGGCTGGAAGACAAGGCGACATTGCCGGACAACATCGGGATGGAAACGGCGTTCTGGTCGGGCGAAATCAAAACGCGCTACAAAACCAGCGCACCGACCGTGCAGCTTTACGGCGAAACGCCCGGCAGTTTTTCCGCGCACAACTGGAACCTCGCCGAAGGCCGGCTCGTGATGGATGCCGACGTGGACAGCGCACGCAATGTCTGCGTGCTGGGCTACGGACTGGCCACGAATATTTTCCCGAACAGTTCGCCCGTCGGCGAGCAGGTGAAGATTGACGGCATCGGTTACACGGTCATCGGCATGCTGGAATCAAAAGGCGGTTCGCTTGGCGGCGACCAGGATAATTTCGCCGTCGTACCACTCACGACCGGTCTGAACCGTTACGGCCGCTGGTATCGCAGCCTGACCATCCTCGTGCAGGCGCGCGACCGCGAGAGTTACGACGCGACGGTCGAGGAGGTGCGCGGACTGTTGCGCGTAATCCGCAAAGTGCCGCCGGGCAAGGAAGATGATTTCGAGATCGCATCCAATGATTCGATGATCGAGCAATTTAATTCCTTCACGCGCTCCGTGCGCATCGGCGTCGCCGTGGTGAGTTCCATCGCGTTGCTGGCGGCGGGCATCGGCATCATGAACATCATGCTTGTGTCGGTGACGGAACGGACGCGCGAAATCGGCATCCGCCGCGCCATCGGTGCCAAGAAACGCAACATCATGGTGCAATTCATCATGGAAGCGGTAATGCTGTGCGAAGTCGGTGGCGCGGTTGGCGTCGTGTTTGGAATTCTCGGCGGAAATTTGACGGCGCTATTGCTAAAATTGCCGCCAGTCGTCCCCGTTGATTGGGTTATCATCGGCCTGCTGATCTGCTCGGTCGTCGGAATTATTTTCGGGACTTATCCGGCGTGGAAAGCGGCGAACCTCGATCCGATTGAATCGTTACGCTACGAATGATTCCGTTGCATCGGCTCCTTGGTTTTCTATTTGACGGTAAAAATGTCGCGTCAAAGCATTTTGTGAAACAAAAAGCCACGGAAAATTTTCCGTGGCTTTCAAAAAACATTCTTGCCGGACTTACTCGGCCTTGGCTTTCTTTTCCGTCTTGGGAACTTTTGCCGGTTTCTCGGCTTTGGCGGCCTTGGGCTTTTCTTCGGTAGCCTCAACTTTTTCCAGGCGCTTGCCACGCTTTTCGGTTTTCACCTCGACGGAAACCGCTTCGACCACCGGAGCCGCAATCGGCGTCAAACTTTCCACGCGTACTTTCAAGGTGCTTTTGACTTCGGCGTGCAAATGCAAGGCCACTTCGTGTTCGCCCAGCACACGGATCGCGTGTTCCAAATGGATTTTCTTTTTGTCGAGCGTGATGTCAAACTGATGTTTCAATTCGTCGGCAATCATGGCCGCCGTCACCGAGCCGAACATCTTGCCGTCGTCACCCGCCTTGACCTTGATGACGCAAATCAATTTGGAAACGCCCTTCGCAAGTTCACTCATCGTGTTAAACTCGTGCGCCTCGCGCTCGGCGCGGCGTTGCTTGAGAGCCTCAATGCGGCGCTTGTTCGCGCCGGTCAGCGGAATCGCAAAACCTTGCGGAAACAAATAGTTGCGCGCGTACCCGGCGGCGACGCGGACTTGGTCGGATTCACCGCCGAGACCGACGATGTTGTGAGTGAGGATAACTTCAGTTTTTGCCATACGAAAAAAAATAAAATGCTACGGTTGGAAAATCAGAACGGAACGTCGTCGTCATTCGGCGGTTCAGAATCGCTTGATTCCGGCGCAGGTACAGATGAAGCGGCAGCCGGACGCGCCGCGCGCGGAGCCGACGCTGCGCCACCTTCGCCTCCAGTCGGACTGCCGAGAAATTGAACGGTTTCAGCAACAACACCAAGTTTGCTCTTCTTCTGGCCGGTCTGCTTGTCGTCCCATTGATCGAGACGCAAGCGGCCTTCGATCAAAATCGGACGGCCTTTGCGCATGTATTGACCGACGTTTTCCGCCGTGCGGCCAAAAACGTCAACGTCAACAAAAGTGACCTCTTCCTTCTTCTCGCCGGCTTCATTCGTCCAAACGCGGTTGACTGCCAGGCCGATTTTGGCGATAGCAGTTCCCTTTGGCGTATAGCGCAACTCAGGATCGCGCGTCAGGTTTCCGACCAAGATTACTTTGTTGAAACTGGCCATGACAGAAAATTTATTTTGCGGGCTTCGGCTCCGGCGATTCGGTGAACAGCACGCGGAACACTTCCTCGTTCAAGCTGAACTTCGTGTGCAAATGCGCGATGATCGCGGGCGCGCCAGCGAAAATGATGTTTGCGTAAAAACCGGCGACATGCTTTTTGTCCGCGATGCGGGAAAAACTTTTCTTGTCCATTTTCTGTACGGTTTCGACTTTGCCGCCCGCCGTGGCGATGTCTGCAGAAATCTTGTCGAGCGCGTCTTTGATGCTCTCTTCTTTGCCCGCTGTGTTCAAGATGAACAAACCTTCGTATCGTTTCACTATTTTTTCTTTTCGTTCGTGGAGTCCACAACTCCGTTAAACTGGTTCATTGCTTTTTCAACTCCGGCTTTAAGCCAGGTTTCAACCTGGCTTAAAGCCCGTTCCAAAACTTTTTCCAACAACTCGTTCTCGGTCGAATCAAATTTTCCAAGAACATAATTTGTGATTTCCCGCGCATCGTCTTTGCGTCCGATTCCAATCCGTAATCTTGCAAACTCGCGCGAACCCAAATGCTGTTCGATGGACTCCAAACCATGATGCCCGCCGCTGCTGCCGTTCGCGCGCAACCGGATTTCGCCCAACGGCAAATCCGCATCGTCCACCGCCACCAAAATCTGCTTCGCCGGCAACTGATAAAACTTTATCAAAGCACCGACCGTCTCGCCGCTTAAATTCATGAATGTCTGCGGCTGGCAGAGCAAAACTCGTTTGCCGTTGCGCTCGGCTTTTGCGATTCGTGCATCGAACTTTCGTTCGTTCGTCCAATCCGTTTTCCAGCACGCCGCCAGTTTTTCGACCAGCAAAAATCCGGCGTTGTGACGCGACTTTGCGTATTCCGCGCCCGGATTTCCCAAGCCCACGATGAGGTACAATGGCTCCATGCGCGGGGAAAACGGCAATCGCCGCAAATATTATTTCTTCTTCTCGGCCTTGGCTTCCGGTTTGGCCTCGGCTTTTTTGTCGCCGGCAGCAGCGGTTTTCGCATCGCCTTTGGCCGGAGCTTTTTCGCCGGCTTTGGCTTCGCTTTCCGCGCCTTCTTCTTTTTTCTCTTTTGTCATTTCCACGTCGCCAGCAGCCGGCGCGGCTTCGACGACGACCACTTCTTCTTCGGCGCGTGGCGCGGCGACGGCAACAACGGTGATGTGCTTGTCGCCCAAAATTTCAACGCCTTCGGCCGCTTTGATGTCGCCAAGGTGGATGGACTTGCCGATTTCGAGGCTGGTCACATCCACGGTAATCTGTTCCGGCAAATTTTTCGGCAGACAACGGACTTTGAGCTTGAACAAAACATGTTCGAGAACGCCACCGCCGGTCTTCACACCCACGGCTTCGCCGGTCGTTTCCACCGGCACTTGCACGGTGACTTTTTCGTTCTCGGCGACTTCGTGAAAATCAACGTGTAAAACTTTTCCGTCGAGCGGGTGATGCTGGATTTCCTGCACGAGCGCGAGGCGTTTGGCGCGCGTGTCGTTTTCGACGGATAAATCCACGAGCAAATTTTCCGAAACGGAATGGTGCAGCAGGTCGGCGAATTCCTTGGAGGAGACCTCCAAATTTTGCGGCGCGGCCTGATGGCCGTAAATGGTGGCGGGCACGCGGCCCGACGCGCGGAGTTTTTTGACTTCGGCGCGCTGCACCTGCGAACGTGGATACGCTTTTAATGCAACTGATTTCATTTTCTTAAAAATTATTTTTGCGGACGCTAACTGGTGCGTCCGCCTTTGAATTCAAAGAGCGAATTCACCGACGAATTACTGTGAATCCGTTTAATGGCTTCGCCCAAAAGCCCCGCCACCGACAGCGTGACAATCTTCACGCCGTCAATCGCAGGGCGTTGGACTGTATCAGTTGTAATCAACTCGTCAATCACCGATTTGCGCAATCTTTCGATGCCCGTGTCGTTCAAAATGGCGTGCGAAACGCAGGCGATGATCTTCTTCGCGCCTTTTTTCTTCAACAACGCCGCCGCTGCCGTGAGCGTGCCCGCCGTCTCCGTCAAGTCATCCACGAGCAAAACATTTTTTTCCTTGATTTCACCGATGACCGCCATGGATTCCACTTCCGTCGCGCTTTTGCGCCGCTTCGCCACGATGGCCAGTCCAGATTCCAGCACCTGTGAATATGCGTGCGCCATTTTCAATCCGCCGGTGTCCGGGCTGACCACGACAAGGTCGGTCAATTTTTTCTGCTTCAAATAATCATACATCACCGGCGCGGCGTAGAGATGATCCACCGGAATGTCGAAAAATCCTTGAATCTGCTGCGCGTGCAAATCCACCGCGAGAATCCGGTTCGCACCCGACGCGACAAGCAAATTCGCTACGAGCTTGGCCGTGATGGGAACACGCGGCTGGTCTTTGCGATCCTGCCGGGCGTAACCGTAAAACGACAGCACTGCCGTGATGCGTGCCGCGCTCGCCCGCCGCAACGCATCCATCATGATAAACAATTCCATCAGATGATGATTCGTCGGCGGCGACGTGGGTTGCACGATGAAGACTTCCTCGCCGCGCACATTCTCCTCGATTTTCACGAACGTCTCGCCGTCGGGAAATGGTTTGATGGTGCATTTGCCCAGTTCCACGCCGATGGATTTGCAGATGGCTTTTGCCAGAGGTTCGTTTGCCGTGCCGCTAAAAATTTTCATAGTAAATAGGGTTGTTCTTTGGTTAAAATAAAAAACCACCATCCCGGTGGAAGAAAAGTGGAGTGACTTTAACAAGCAATGAACTGCGTGCAAGTGAATTTCTGAAAGGTAGCGTTCCACACCGATCCAACCGGCACTCGAAGCGGGTTTTGGTTTCGCTTTTTGAATTTTGGCAGGTCTGAATGGCTGATCCTGTTTTTCAAACTTTAAATGGCGGTGCAGAATTTTCATGCCATTCTGCAAAAGAACGTGTCGTCGCGCGCGATGGATTTGTTAAAATCCGGCCGTTCCACCGTACGTTTTATGAAACAATTTATGCCGCTGGGCAGGCATTCATTTGTCATCGGCGGTTGTTTTGCGCAATTCCGCGCCAGCCATGCGCTCAAGAATTACAAAGCCGCCAGCATTAAAAAGTTCATGGAAAATCCTTCCGAGCGGCACATGAAATCGTTATTACTTGGAACATAGCTTATGCCATTCATCCACGAAGATTTTTTATTGGAATCAAAACCGGCGCGGCGGCTTTACCAGAAATTCGCCGAGGCCGAGCCGATCTTCGATTATCATTGCCACATCTCGCCGCGCGACATCGCCGCGAACCGCCAGTTCAAAAACCTTTTTGAAATCTGGCTCGAAGGCGACCACTACAAATGGCGCGCGATGCGGGCAAACGGCGTCGCGGAAAAATTCTGCACGGGCGACGCCTCGCCTTACGAAAAATTCCTGGCCTGGGCAAAAACCGTTCCGCACACGCTGCGGAATCCGCTTTATCACTGGACGCATCTTGAGGTGAAACGCTATTTCGGCATCACCGATTTGCTCGATGCAACCACGGCGGAAAAAATCTGGAAACAGGCGAACGAAAAACTCGCCACGCCTGCGCTGACCACGCACGGCATTTTGAAAAAATTCAAAGTGAAGGTCGTCTGCACGACGGACGACCCGGTGGACGGTCTCGAAAACCATCGCGATTTCGCGAAGTCCGGTCATCCAGCAAAAATGCTGCCCGCGTTTCGTCCCGACAAGGCGCTGACGATCAATGTGCCATTTCATTTCAACCATTGGATCGAACTGCTTGCCGCCGCCAGCAATATTGACATCAACAGCTTCGGCGCGTTTCTCATCGCGTTGAAAAAACGCCACGACTTTTTCCATTCGCAAGGCTGCCGTTTGTCCGACCACGGCATAAATCATTGCTTCGCGGATTTTTGCTCCGAAAAAACCGCCGCTGGAATTTTTGACAAAGCGCGGCGCGGCGAAATTGTTTCAGCGCAGGAACACGGCCAGTTTGCTTCCTGCATGATGCTGTTCTTCGGTCACCTTGATGCAAAACGCGGCTGGACAAAACAGCTTCATCTCGGCGCACTGCGTGGCAACAACACGCGCCTGCTCAAGCAACTCGGCCCGGATACGGGTTTTGATTCCATCGGTGATTTTCCACAGGCGCAAACGCTCGCGGCTTACCTCGACAAACTAGATTCGGAAAACTCTCTGCCCAAGACGATCATCTACAATCTGAATCCGGCGGACAACTACGCGTTCGCCGCGGTGATCGGGAATTTTCAGGACGGCACGATTCCTGGAAAAATCCAATACGGTTCCGGCTGGTGGTTTTTGGACCAGAAGGAAGGCATGGAATGGCAACTCAACGCGCTGTCGAATCTCGGCCTGCTCTCGCGCTTCATCGGCATGATCACCGACTCGCGCTCGTTCATGTCGTATCCGCGCCATGAATATTTCCGCCGCACCCTCTGCAACCTGATTGGCCGCGACGTGGAAAGCGGCGCGCTGCCAGACGACGAAAAATTGCTCGGCCCGATGATTAAAAACATCTGCTACACTAACGCCAAAAATTACCTGGCTTTCCCCGGCTTGACCGACGACGTAACCGCAAAAAAATCTGGCGGAAAGTCACGGCGATAAAACGCCACGCCGTTTAATTTCAACTTTGAAGTCGTCCCGTCGAACGGTTACGCTGTCGCCATGTCACGAAAGACGGGTTCGGGTTCCAACAACGGTTTCGGCGATGTCATCGGCGTTGCGCTGCTGGCCATCGCGCTGCTGCTGTTCGTCGCGCAACTTTCCTTCGACCGCAACGACATTTCGTTCCTGACCACGCAAGTCAATCACTCCGCGCACAATTGGATCAAATTGCCGGGTGCATATCTGGCGTGGGCTTCGTTTTTGTTTTTTGGAATCATCGCTTATCTTTTACCGTTTGTTCTCGTAATTTTCGGCGTCGCCTATCTGCTGAATTTTCTCGCTTACTTGCGCGAGCGTTTGCGCTGGTCGCTGCTTTGGTCGGCCATGCTGCTGGTTTCGCTGACCGGTTTGCTACATATGATGGACAGGGCGGGACTGTTCGGAAAACTCCGCGAGCACATCGGTTCGCAAAGCGCTGGCGGCTGGCTGGGTTGGTTGACCTACGGACAGACGCAAAATCGTGATTTCGGTTTCTCCCTGTTGGGCCCGCTGGGCGCGACGATTGTTTATGCGGCGCTGTGCCTGATCAGCTTGCTGTTCCTGACCAATTTTCAACTCGGCGAATGGATCCGCGCCTTTTTTGACAAACAATCCACGGCAGCGGAAATCGAACAAAAATCGCCGGAAGAAATCATGCTCGAACGCCGCGCGCGCGATTTCGAAAAACAGGCGAAAAAATTGCAGGACGAAGCTGCACGTTCCGGCCTCGGTGCGGATTTGCAACCCGTTCCCGAACCGACCGTGCGCGATTTGAGCGTGCCGCAATCCAAACCGGCGACGGGCGCACGTTTCCGCAAAACCACCCTGCCGGAACCTAAAATTCCCGTCGCGCCCGCGCCCGCCGATGAAGGCGAAGTGATTCCCGCCAGGGAAATCGTGGCCACTACAACAGAGGACATTCTCGACAAAAAACCGGACGAGGAAAAACCAATCAAAGAAAAAACGGAAACTCCAGAAAAAGTTGACGCTGAAAAATCTGCCAAGGAAAAAACCGAGCCGGAAATTGTTATCGCGCCGGCTTCTGCCGCGCTCGTTTCACCAAAACCCCGTGCGCCGAAAAAACCGAAGCCCATTACCGTCGCGCAGACTCCGATGATCGGCAATTACCAGTTACCGCCGATGGATTTTCTCCAGCACGCGGACATGACCATCAGACCGACCGAATCGAAGGAGGAATTGATGGCCAACGCGCGGCTCATGCAACAGACGCTCGCGCAATTCGACATCGAGGTCCAGCTCGGCGACATCACCAAAGGCCCGACCATCACGCGCTACGAATTGCATCCTGCGCCCGGCGTGAAGCTGGAAAAAATCACCGCGCTCAACAATAATCTCGCCGCCGTGCTCAAGGCCGAACGCATCCACATTCTCGCGCCCGTTCCTGGAAAAAGTTCCGTCGGCGTCGAAGTGCCGAATGCCATCAAGACCAAAGTCATCATGCGCGATCTGTTCGAGTCGGACGAATGGCGCCACACCAAGGCGAAAATTCCCATCGCGCTCGGCAAGGACGTTTATGGCCATCCCATCGTCGCCGATCTCGCGGAGATGCCGCATTGTCTCATCGCCGGCAGCACCGGTTCCGGCAAATCCGTTTGCATCAATGCCATCATCGCGTCGCTGCTTTATCGCTTCCGACCGGACCAGCTTCGTTTTGTGATGATTGATCCGAAGGTTGTCGAGTTGCAGCAATACAATTCGCTGCCTCACCTCGTCGTGCCGGTCGTGACGGATCCAAAAAAAGTTTTGCTCGCCTTGCGCTGGGTCGTCAACGAAATGGAAAAGCGCTACCAGATTTTCGCGCGCGTCAACGTCCGCAACATCAAATCCTTCAACGAGCGTCCGAAGGACAAGCTCGCGCCGCCCGCCGAACCTGAATTGCCGCTCATCGCAAAAAAGGAAAAAGTCGAGCCGGGTGCGGATGGTTTTGCCGTGGAAGTGGACGAACAAATCGTCGTGCCGCGCGACGAGGACATCGTCATTCCCGAAAAACTTTCTTACATCGTCGTCATTATTGACGAACTGGCGGACTTGATGCTCGTCGCGCCCGCCGATGTGGAAATGGCCATCGCGCGCATCACGCAAATGGCGCGCGCGGCGGGCATTCATTGCATCGTCGCCACGCAACGACCGAGCGTGGACGTCATCACCGGCGTCATCAAGGCGAACATCCCGGCGCGCATCGCGTTTCAAGTCGCCGCCAAGGTGGATTCGCGCACGATTCTCGACGCGATGGGTGCGGACAAATTGCTCGGCAAGGGCGACATGCTTTATCTACCGCCCGGCTCCGGCAAATTGATCCGCGCACAAGGTGCTTTGATTACTGACCATGAAATCCAAAGCGTCGTGGACTTTATTGCCAAACAGGGCAAGCCGAGTTACGAAGTCGAAATCCACAAGCAACTTTCCAAACCTGTGTCCAGTTTTGGCGACGAAAGCGGCATTGATGAGGACGAAGAGATCATCCAGCAGTGCATCGAAGTCATCCGCAGCGAACAGAAGGCGAGCGTCTCGCTGTTGCAACGCCGACTGCGCCTTGGCTACGGACGCGCCGCGCGCATCATGGACGAACTGGAAAATCGCGGCATCGTCGGCGAAAGTAAAGGTGCCGAACCACGTGAAATCCTGATTGACTTGGACGGCGGCGGCGCGGCCGGCGCGGGACAGGAAGCGGTTTGATCACCGCAGAGGCGCAGAGGAAAAAACTTCGCGTCTATGCGGTTGATTTATTTTGCCGGATACTGCCAGACCCAATTGCTTTTTTCCCGGTCAACTGAACCGTCTTTGGTTAAAGCGATTTGTCCACCGTCGTCAGTCTCATTCCAGCCAACGGAATAGAGAACAAACTGTCCATTTGCTTCACGCCGATAATGCAGCGGCTGGCCATTGATGATGTCGTGTGGAATTTTTGGGATGAATTGCGGCGCGAGTGCGTCAAGCGATTCGGGAAATTCCCCGCGCGCGAGATGGTAACGCTCCAGCGCAATCGCCACGCGTGCCAAGTCGGTCGAGCTTTGCGCGTAAGCGAAGTTTTTTGCAGCAGCACCAAGCCCAGGAAGCAGCATACGTTCCATGAAGTTGAAAGGGGTCGAATGTTCGTTTTCCACATTAACCCTTGCATCGGCATCACCCACAGAAGTTGGCGAAAGAATTTGGAGATCAACATTTGCTACGGAAAAATAATGCTGCATCAGCTGGCAGATTTGAAGTTCGATTTGATCATGCCAACCGCCGGGGCCGAAATAAAAAATAACTAACTCTCCAGTTGTTATCCCATAGTCGTTGTGACGAATCGAATAAAAAATATCGGAGATTCTTTGACTCGTGCGTAGATGCCGTAGATATTCAATTGTCCCAATGTCTAACGCACGTTCACCACGCATTGAAAGTTCGTAATCGGCCAGAAAATCCAGCTTCGACAATTCTGAATCGAGTTCGGCGAGTTGTGTGTCTGACCACTTATGTTCCGCCAAGCTTTCATAAATTGGTTGAAGCGTTATATGCAAAAAGGCAACGCGAACCAGTTGTGAAATCAAAATTGGCTCAGTGTGAATGGAATCAGCCAGACGCAATGACAACTTCACGTCGTCCAGCGCCTTTTCGCTTTGGCCATTTTGCAATTCGGCAATGGCTCGCAGTTGTAAAACTTGCGAGCATCGTTTCAAGGCACTCAAATGCGGCAGCAAAATGTCTGCGGGATTGGCTTTGCCATATTCCAATGGAAATCGTGAATAAGGCAATAGGCTCGCTTGCCGAAGTTCTTCGATGGTCGAATCATATTTGCTCAATGCCAGCAAAACATCCTGTGCTGGCGTTTGCGGCTGCGATGAAATAGGGAATTCATTCGTTTTCGCCGCTAGTGCGCGGTAATAATTTTGCCAGAATTTCAAATCGCTCATTTTCGCTGTTTGCCAATTGCCATTTGTCGCTGGCCAATCGTCATTGTAAGCGACGCTCATTTTCAACCGGTCAACAAAATTTGTGTCGCGGTCTTTCCTTGGAATAACTTTTCCATCGCGCGTCAGCATGGAGCCATAGCTTGTGAACACAATCGGCGTCAGCGCGAAATTTTGATCATCCGGCACAGATGGTGGAATAACGCTGGCGAAATCGAATTTCTCGCCTTTGGCTTCCCATTCACGTTTGAATTTTTGCCAAGCGTGCCAGCCGCGCCAGTCTTCCTCGGCGTAAAAAAATGAAACCAAAATAGCCAGGCCAGCGAGCACGATGAGGATTCTGACGACGATTTTCATGCAACGTCATTTTCCAAGATTGCCAATGCCGCGTCAATCGCGCTAAATGAAGCTCATGCCAACGGTTGCCGAATCATTCCGCACCACGGGCAAGACCCACAAACCCAATGCTTTCGTTCCTTCGCCAAACCAGCCCGTTGCGGCTCGCGATTTTTCTGTTGTTTTCCCTCACCTGTTACCGCCTGTGGTTCATCACGCAAATGGAATTGGTTCCCGACGAAGCTTACTACTGGCTCTGGTCGAAACATCTGGCCGCGTCGTATCGGGACAAAGGGCCGGCCATCGCGTGGACCATTGCGCTGGGCATAAAACTGTTCGGTAACACGGTCTTCGGCATCCGCTTTTTCGCAGTGATGTTGAGCACGGGCATCGGCGCGCTGATGTTCGTGCTGGCGCGACGATTGTATGACGACCGTGTGGCGCTTTGGTGTCTGTTGATGGCTTCGGTGATACCGATGATGGCGGTCGGCTCCATCCTGATGACGATTGATTCATTGAGCCTCTTTTTCTGGGCACTGGCGCTCGTCATATTTTGGAAGGCCTTGCATCGCGACAAAACGGGCGACTGGTTCTGGCTTGGGCTGGCGATTGGCGCCGGCTTTCTCGCCAAATTCACGAATGGTGTGCAGCTCGGCTGCATTGGATTTTTCCTGCTATGGTCGAAGGCGCATCGCCCGCTGCTGTTCAGCCGGAAAATGTTTGCGATGTGCGCCGCGTTCGCCGTGAGCATTTTGCCGATTCTGTGGTGGAACATCCAGACCGGCTGGGTTCACGCCATCGCGTTGCATTCGCGAAGCGGGGTGACGAATACTTTTCAGATTCATCCGTTGGAGCTGCTCAAGTTTCTCGGCGGACAATTTGGCGTGGTGTCGCCGTTGTTCATGGCGGGTATTCTGGTGGCCGCCGTTGCGCTCGCGTGGAAGAAACACACAGATTTACGGGTGCGTTTTCTGTTGAGCCAGTTTCTACCGCTCTATGGTTTGTTCGCTTTCTTCAGCTTGAACAAGGCGGGCCAGCCCAATTGGGCGGCTCCGGCGCTGATCACGGGTGTTATTTTTACCGTGGTCTATTGGCGGGAAATGGAGGCGCGGCATCCGGCATGGCGTTGGGGCGTCGGCGCGGCCTTCGCCATCGCGCTGCTCATGACGGTGGTGGTGCATGATACGGAATATCTGCATCTGCCGCCGGGCAAAGACCCGTTGCGGCGGGCACAGGGCTGGACAGATTTCGCGGCGCACGTCCAGCAAGCCCGCGAGAAGAATCGCACGAGCTTGCTGATCGCGAACCACTATTCGCAGGCGAGCATAATGGCGTTTTATCTGCCCGACCAGCCGGTGACCTACCTGCTGCCGGCACCATACGGCGATTCGCAATTCACGCTTTGGCCCGGCTACCAGCTCCAGCCCGACACACGCGCCTTGTATGTGACCGACTCCGGCAATGATTTACTCCCAAAAACATTGCAGGATGAATTTGATAAAATTGAACTGGTGGACGATTTCTGGGCGCAACATCATGGCCATCCGATGACCCGTTTCCGCATCTATCTTTGCACCCGCGATTGAACGAAACATTTTTCCAAGATTGCCAACCGGCTTTCAATGCCGCTAAATAAGATAAATGTCAACGGTTGCCGAACAACTCCGCGCCGCGCGTGAAGCTCAAAAGCTGACGGTCAATCAGGTTGCGGAAAAAACCAAAATCCGCACCGACCACGTCCGCGCGCTCGAAGAGGGAAATTTCAGCGTGTTTTCCGCGACGGTTTATATCCGCGGCTCGGTGAAAAATTACGCCACGCTGCTCAAGCTGGACGTGCCGCAAACCATGGCCGCGCTGGATGCCGAACTGGGTCAGACGGAAAAATTCAGCGAGCCGCCGCCATTGGGCGAAGAACACAACACCCCGCTCGACCGTGTCATGTTCCTGCTCGCAAAACTAAATCTGAAAGCGGCGCTGGCTGTTGTCGCAGTTTTAGGAATTGTTTTAATCATCATTCTGGTCAACGTCGTCTTGAGGCATGGCAGGAAAAACAATTCGCCGGCCAATCTGCCGGCCGCCGTTTATCAGCCCGCCAATTCCGGCGACACGCTGCCGCTGCCGAAGAAATAATTCTTCACCGCTTCAAACGTCGCTCAAATAAATCTCGCGGTTGCGCCACAAATAAATCAGGCCGGATGCCGCCGTCAACGCGACCGTCAGCCACAGCGCGATTTCGGTGAAAATCGCCGGCCAGTCATATAAAAGAAAAATCTTTTGAAGCCGCGCCGGCCATTCGTTTCTGGCGTCGGTCACAAGCAGCGCAATGATGGCGACGATCTGTGAAATCGTTTTGTGTTTCCCAAATCGTTCGGCCGACAACACAACGCCTTTCGACGCCGCCAGCAACCGCAAACCCGTGATGGTCAGCTCGCGCGCGACAATGATGATGACCATCCACGCGGCGACCTTGACTGGAGCATCGGGATGCAGATGCGTGCTTTCCACAAACGCGACAAACGCCGAGCAGGTCATGATTTTGTCGGCGAGCGGATCCATCAGGATGCCAAAATTGGTAATGAGTCCGCGCGCGCGCGCGATGCGGCCGTCGAGAAAATCCGTCACGCCCGCGAGGCAGAAGAAAAACAACGCAAACGTGTTCCGAAACGGAACCGGCCACGGCCAGAAAAGCACCCAGAGAAAAAGCGCCGTCAGAACGAAACGCGAGACTGTCAATTTGTTCGGCAGGTTCATTGCCGAAAATCACGCACCGAATTTGTCGAACATCTTCGCGTTCGCCTGCATCAGCCGGATCAGGAATTTTGAATCGAACACGCCGAGCGAACCGGAGTTCGCGCCGGTTTCGGTGAAGCGTTCGAGTTTGTCCGAGCCGCTGCTCGTCGAATGCAACAGCACCGGCTGTGGATGCCATGAGTGGCCTTTCAACGCGCACGGCGTCGAATGGTCGCCGGTGACGACAAGCACGTCCGGCTTTTTCTTCAGCAGAATCGGTAACGCGGCATCGAAATCTTCAATCGCCTTTTTCTTCGCGGCAAAATTTCCGTCCTCACCGTATTTGTCTGTGTATTTGTAATGGATGAAAAAGAAATCGTAGCTGTCATATTCCTTCAGGTAACGCTCGAACTGTTCGACGATGGTCGCCGGGCCTTCGATTTTTTTCATGCCGACGAGTTGCGCGAGGCCTTTATACATCGGATAAACCGCAAGGCACGCCGGCTTGAGCAAATAGCGATCCTCGAACAGCGGAATGTGCGGCTGATGAGCGATGCCGCGCATGAGAAAGCCGTTCGCCGGTTTTTCCTTCGCAAGAATGGGCAGCGCGGCCTTGTAAAAATCCGCGATGAGCGAGGCCATTTTTTTCTGGCCGGCATTTTTCTCGTCGCGCGGATGAACAGTTGGTATCGGAAAACCTTCGCGATTCGGATCGGCATCGGTCAACGGGCCTTCGAGTCCCATACCGCGAAAGATGACAACGAAACGATGTTCCTTGCCGGCCTTGACGATGACTTCCGTGTCGCCAATCTTTTTGATCTTCGCAGCGAGCAGCGCGCAAAGTTTTTCGCAAACTTCGGTGGTGATTCTTCCGGCACGGCGGTCGGTGACAATTCCTTTCGCATCAAGCGTGGCAAAATTCGCGCGCGCGCAAACATCGCCGGGTTTGAGTTCGACGCCAAGACCGAGCGCTTCGATGACGCCGCGACCGACTTGAAATTCCAACGGATCGTAGCCGAACAAGCCGAGATGCCCCGGCCCGCTGCCCGGCGTGATGCCGGGCGCAACGGGAATCATGCGGCCTTGCGCGGAATCCTTCGCGACCTTGTCAAGGTTCGGCGTTGTCGCGGCTTCGAGCGGCGTGAGATAATTTTGTTCCTTCGTCACGATGTCGCCCAAGCCGTCGAGCACGATGAGTGCGAGCTTGGCTTTGGTTTTCAGGGTCAGTTCGGAATAAAGTGCATCCAAATTCATACGTCTATTTTGCAACAAGCACGCGGAAGCGCAATGCGATTTCAATCGTGATGTGTCCTTTGAGCGGCATCACTTTGTAAATGCGCCGGACACAGACCGCCGTTACAATGAATCTATGGCGTCACTGGTTTTACACGAATTTCATCACAGTCTCCGCGCGCAGTTCGCGGAACTGAACAGCGCGGAGATCGTCGCGGATTACGGTGATTGGCTGGCTGAACACGCTGCGTTGCATGAAACGGCAGGCGTGATTGATTTAAGCTTTCGCTCACGCATTTGCCTCATTGGCGCAGATCGTGTGCGCTTTCTTCACGGACAGGCAACGAACGACGTAAAAAAACTTTGCGCTGGCAAAGGTTGTTACGCCGCGATCACAACGGCCAAAGGCAAAATGGAAAGCGATTTGAACATTTTTGCACTCACGGACGAATTGCTTTTGGATTTCGAGCCGGGACTGACCGAAAAGATTTCGCAGCGACTGGAAAGATTCATCGTCGCCGACGATGTTCAGATCGTGGACGCCGCTCCGCATTACGGTTTGTTGAGTGTACAAGGGTCGAAAGCGGCGGAAGTCGTTCGCGCACTAAATTTATTTCCCGAAATTCCAGTCGCGCAATTTAATTCCGTGAAAATTTCCGACGCCACGCTTGGCGAAGTTTATCTCACAAATAATCCACGACTCGGCACGAGCGGCTTCGATTTATTCGTCCCCAACAATTCCCTCGGCGCAGTGGCGGACAAATTGATTGCGGCGGCAAAAGCTGTTGGCGGACGCGCCGTCGGCTGGCAGGCGTTCGAGACGGCGCGCATCGAGGTGGGCATTCCGCGGTTTGGCGCGGACATGGACGAGACGAACATCCCGCTCGAATGCGGTATCGAGAGCCGCGCCATCGTTTACAACAAAGGCTGCTACATCGGGCAGGAAGTCATCAACCGCATCCACAGTGTCGGCCACGTCACGCGCGAACTGCGCGGCTTGCACCTCGCCGACGATTTAGAAAATTTGCCGCAGAAGCACGACAAACTGTTTCACGCGGGCAAGGAAGTCGGCTATTTGACCAGCGCGGTAAAATCGCCGTCGCTCAATGCGAACATCGCGCTCGGCTACGTGCGCCGTGAAGCGAATCAAATCGGAAACGAACTGACGTTGCGGACGGCAACGGGCGAAAGTCCGGCGAAAATTGTGGAGTTGCCACTTGTGAAATAGCAGAACAGGAAAATCAATACTTCAACTGTTCTCGCTCTAGAAATTTTTCTAGATCAATACACTCAACTTTCAAATCAACGCAAACGGTAGGAATTCGTGCGCCTCCGGGCTTCAACGACTCTTGCGTAACCACACAATCTTTAGGAATTGCCTCCCCTTCTTTTTTCATCGCGACTGCGGAGATAATCCTTATTGCGTGAAATTTTCTCGCTCGCAAATCATTTTACAGATTTACTTTCCGCCGCATGAAACAAAAAGCTTACGCCGCCGCCGGCGTGGACATTGATCTGGGCAATCGCGTCAAGGCCACGTTGCCGCAATTGCTCGCCAACACGCATCGCCGCGAGGTGCTCGGCAAGGTCGGCGGCTTCGGCGGCCTGTTCGCGCTGGACGTGAAAAAATATCGCGAGCCGGTCCTCGTGTCGTCCGTGGACGGCGTCGGCACGAAGCTCAAGCTCGCCTTCGCGCTGAACCGGCACGACACCATCGGCGCGGACCTCGTGAACCATTGCGTCAACGACATCGCGGTGCTGGGTGCAGAGCCGCTGTTCTTCCTCGATTATCTCGGCACGGGCAGGCTGGAGCCGCACGTTTTCACCGACATCATCAAGGGCTTCGCCCGCGCCTGCGCGGCAAACAACTGCGCCCTCATCGGCGGCGAGACGGCGCAAATGCCGGGCTTTTATCAGGCGGGCGAATATGACGTAAACGGCACGATTGTCGGCGTGGTTGAGAAATCGAAGATGCTCAACGGCCAGAAGACCATCAAGCACGGCGACGTGGTCATCGGCATCGAATCAAGCGGCCTGCACACAAATGGTTATTCGCTCGGACGGAAAATTTTCTTCGAGCAACTCGGCTTCAAACCAACGAGCCGCGTGCCGAGATTGAAAGGCACGATTGGCGAGGAGTTGTTGAAGGAACACGTCAGCTACTGGCCGCTGGTGCAGAAGTTGTTGAAACGCTTCAATTCAAAACTCAGAATTCAAAATTCAAAATTGCCGGTCAAGGCTTTCGCGCACATCACGGGTGGCGGTTTTGTGGACAACATTCCACGTGTGCTGCCGAAATCGCTCGATGTGGTCATCCGCAAAGGCTCTTGGGACATGCTGCCGATCTTCCAGATCATCGTGGAAAAGAGTGGCGTGCTGGACGAGGAATTGTATCAGGTCTTCAACATGGGTATTGGTATGGTGAGCATCGTTTCGGCGGGCAAGGCGGAGGACGTTTTAAAATTCATCCGCGCGCAGAAGCACAAAGCGTGGGTGATTGGCAACGTCGTCAAAGGCAAAGGCAGGGCGCGAGTCGTTTAATCCGCAGATTTCGCCGATTTACGCAGATTTATTTTCTTTGTTTTTATCTGCGTCTGTCTGCGTAATCCGTGGAAAACTTTAATGAAAATTCTCGTCATCGGTTCTGGCGGACGCGAACACGCGCTGGTTTGGAAATTGGCGCAGTCGCCACACGTTACGCAAATGTGGTGCGCGCCTGGAAACGCAGGCATCGCACAGGAACGGCTTGCTAAAAATTCTTCGCCCGTCGAGTGCGTCAACGTTTCCGCCGACGAGTTGCCAAAACTGCTCGCGTTCGCGCTGGAAAAGAAAATCGAACTCACCGTTGTCGGGCCGGACAATCCGCTCGCGCTGGGCGTTGTGGATTTGTTCCAAAAAAACAGATTGCGAATTTGGGGGCCGAACCAAAAGGCCGCGCAGTTTGAATCATCCAAAGTTTTCTCACAGAACTTCATGGAGAAATACGGCATCCCGACCGCGCGTGCCGGAACTTTCGACGATGCCGCCGCCGCAAAAAAATTTGCGGCGTCGCTCGACGGCAAATGCGCTGTGAAAGCCGACGGCCTCGCGCTCGGCAAGGGCGTTTTGATTTGCGCCAGTGAAATAGAGGCAGGTAAAGCGATTGACGAAATTCTCGTCGCAAAAAGTTTCGGCGCGGCGGGCGCGAAAATCGTCATCCAGGAATTTCTTGAAGGCATGGAGATTTCGCTTCACGCCATTTGCGACGGCAAAACGGCCAAACTTTTTCCCACGTCGCAAGATCATAAGCGCGCACTGGATGGCGACAAAGGCTTGAACACCGGTGGCATGGGAACGTATTCGCCAACGCCGTTTTTGAACGACGCAGAATTTAAAAAAGTCGGTGACGCGGTTTTGAATCCGTGGTTGCGCGGTTGCGTGGAAGAGAAAATTGATTTTCGCGGAATTTTATACCCCGGAATCATGCTCACAAAAAATGGCCCGCGCGTTTTGGAATTCAACGCGCGCTTTGGCGATCCCGAAACGCAAGTTTATCTGACGCGATTGGGAAATGATCTGGTCGAACTGCTCGATGCGAGCGTCAGCAGCGCGCTGGACAAGATTGAATTAAAATGGAAAACGGAAGCTTCAGTTTGCGTCGTGATGGCCAGCGGCGGGTATCCGGGAAATTATGAAAAAGGAAAACCGATTCGTGGTTTGGATGAAGCGGCAAAATTGCCGAATGTAAAAGTTTTTCACGCAGGCACGGCCAAAATTGGAAATGAAATCGTCACGAACGGTGGTCGTGTTCTTGGCGTGACGGCGTTGGGCAAAGATTTGAAAGCCGCGCAAGCCGCCGCCTACGCCGCCGTGGAGAAAATCCATTTCGACGGCGCGCAGTTCCGTCGCGACATCGCGGCAAAGGCATTGTCATGATTCATTGTTTTACAAAAGGTTTTATTTTTGCCGTTACGTTTGGATTAAATTCACCGGTGCCACTTCCACCCCACGACCCAATTCCTACATAATGATAACCAAATGCTCCAATAGTGATGAGTGTGTCATGTGTATCATTTACGGGTGCTTTCTCTACTATCAATGAATCCGGGTGAGATGCATCGCTCAAGTTTCCTGTCTGAATAAGTTGGTATCGTTGAAGTGCAGCAGCATCCACAGGTGGATTAAAGTAAGATTTTAAATCTGAAATGGCGTTCGGCAATTGTCCATTGTTGGCTGCGATATAATCGTCCAAAGCTGCGCCCATTGAGTAGGCAAATTTTTGCTTGGCTTCATTCCGCAGTTCAGCCAAACCTCTTTCAAAATCTGCATCCGTTTTCAAGTTGCCGATTAACACAGCCTCTCGCAGCCAGTCTTCGGTAGTAAGAAGCTGAAGTTCGGGAATTTTTTGTTCCGGCATTTGTTCCAACCACTGCTTAAGTTGATTGACTTTAACCACGAGCGCTTCGGCTGCGGATTCGGTAGGATCGTTTTCTTTTTGAACATTGGCCGCTTTCAATTGAGTTACTTCACCGCGCAATTTTAGAAGTTCGTTTTCGTTTGAATGTGATTTCAATTGTTCATTTTCCATCTGAAATGTGGCCAATTGGTTTTTCGCATCATCGCGTTCCTGTTGCAACTGCCGGATTTGCTCGGCCAGTGGAGCTTGCTGTTGCTGGAGAATTTGGTTTTGTTCGCGTAGTTGCGAGACTTGATGCGCTTCAAAAATTCCAGTTCCAATTGTCGCGACAAATGCTGTCGCAATCACAGTTTTTTGAATTGTTGTCATGGCAATCGTTTTGGTTACAGCAATGGCAGTTGAAGTTTGAACGGTGGTTCCGGCGAGAACAGCGGTGGCGAAAATGGTGGCCACCAATCCCATCGGCGCGGATTGAACGGCGTTCGCGGAAATCAAAACGGCGAGTCCGCCCGCGCCAATCGTCACGTTGCGTTTCGAGAAAAATTCGCGCAGGCGTTCCACGGCGCGGCTCACGCGTTTTTGCGCGGCGTCTTCGCTCGCGCCCAAAGTTTCGCCGACTTCGCGCAGGTTTTTGTTTTCAAAATAGCGGAGCAGAATCGCGCTGCGGTCGGTTTCGTCGAGCGCGGCCATCGCGTCGTCCAACAGCGGTCCGATTTGCGCCCAGTCATTTGCGGTCGTATTCATGTCCGTCATCTCCACGGCGATTTGTTCGCGCAATTGACGACGCGATTCTTTTCGGATGGCGTCAATTGCCGTTCGGCGCGTGACTTGATAAAGCCACGCGGTCAAAATCGTGTCGGGCTTCAATTTGCTTGCGTCGCGCGCGAGGTCGGCGAAAACAGATTGCGCGATTTCCTCGGCCAGTTGCGGTGAGCGGACTTGTCGCAACGCGGCAGAATAAACGAGATTCACATGACGCCGGACGATTTCGGTGAAGGCGCCCTGCGAATTTTCCCGCGCGAACTGCCGCAGCAAATCCAAATCGCTTGTCATGATTTTTTAAGTATATCGCCGCCGCCGCGCTAAATCCGACAAAATTTATTGGTGGCCGTGCGCAAGCACCTTTACTTTCGGGGCTTTATCGCGCAATTTGGATGCAGAATGACACGACAATTTTTTGGTTTTTCCGTTTTGATTTTATTTTCATTGCTTGCGCGAATTCCATTGATCGCGGACGTAACAAACGCGGCCTTGGTAAAATCCGTAATTTTGGAAAATGACGTGGCGTATCTGCGCGTCGGCGAAGTGAAAAAAAATCTGGCGGCGGAAATCCAGTCGGCGCAAAACACGCTGACAACGACGAATAAAATTGCCGGAACAATTCTGGATTTGCGCTTTGCCAGTGGCGACGATTTGGAATCGTCAAAAGCGGTGGCAAGTTTGTTTGCGCGAAAAAAATTGCCGCTGGCGATCCTCGTGAATGGTGAAACGCGCGGCGCGGCGGCGGCCTTGGCGACGACCCTGCGTGAAGCGCGCGACGGACTGGTCTTTGGCAACGCAGCAGCAGAGTTGAAACCAGACATCGCCGTGGCGGTGAAAATCGAGGACGAAAAAAAGTTTCTGGAAAATCCCTACGCGGCACTGGCGCAGAGTGAAACCAACCCCAGTGCGGGAACAAACAATTTTTCGCCCTATATTGACCACACGAGCGAGGCGGATCTGGTGCGTGAAAAAATCAAGGACGGCGACCAAGATGAAGCTTCGATGCCGCCGCGACCGACCGAGCCGCAAAAGCCTTTCATCCGCGACCCGGTTTTGGCGCGGGCGGTGGATTTGATCAAAGCGCTCGCCGTCGTCCGTCAGTCGCACGTCTGATTTCGGATTGACGACTGGCCGTTCACGAATCACTTTGAACCTTCGCGCGGGATGAAAACGATTCTGTTCATTTGCACGGGAAATGTCTGTCGCAGCCCGATGGCCGAGGCGCTGTTCCGTCACGCCATGCGCGGGCGCGGCGAGTTCCGCGTGTTTTCGGCGGGCATCGGCGCGCTGGACGGCCAGCCGCCGACGCCACATTCCGTGCGGGCGATGCGCGAACTGGGCGTGGATATTTCCACGCAACGCAGCCGGACGCTCACGACCGATTTGGTGCGGCAGGCGGATATTATTCTGGGCATGACGCACAGCCATGCAGACACGGTGGCGTTGCTGTATCCGCCGGCGGCGGAAAAAACTTTTTTGCTGCGTGAATTTGACGAAACGCTCGAACCATATGAAAAAGATATCAGCGATCCGATCGGCAGCGCGTACGAAGTTTACGTGGATTGCCGCGACCAGATCGAACAGGGCATCGCGTCACTTTTGAAATTTATGGAACAACACAACTTTTTAACCGGCACACCGGCAACGCAAACTGTGGCGGTCATGAGCTTCGCGCTCGGCGCAGATCACGGCGGCTTTGAATTGAAGGAGGCGCTGAAGCAATATCTGCAATCGCGCGGCTTGACCGTCGCGGACTTCGGCGCGAAGACCAAAGACCCAGCGGATGATTATCCCGATTTCGCGCAACCGGCGGCACAAGCCGTCGCCGATGGCCGCGCCGTGCTTGGTCTGCTGGTTTGCACCAGCGGTGTCGGCATCTGCATCGCCGCGAACAAGGTCGGCGGCGTTCGCGCGGGTGTGGCTGAGGACGAAAATGACGCGACGTTGATGCGCCGGCATAACGACGCGAACGTCCTTTGTTTGAGCGGCAAAAAAACTTCGCTCGAAGTTGCCAAAAAAATTCTTGATGCGTTTGTCGCCGGAAAATTTGAAGGCGGACGCCATGAACGCCGCGTGTTGAAAATGGATGCGAAGTTTGCTCCAGCGAATCTGCGGCTACGCAATGTGGATTCGCTCGTCGCCGAAGCCATCGAACACGAACGCCAGCGCCAGCAGGAAAACATCGAGTTGATTGCCAGCGAAAATTTTGTCAGTCCGGCAATCATGGAAGCGCAAGGTTCCGTTCTCACGAACAAATACGCTGAAGGATATCCAAAAAAACGCTGGTATGGCGGCTGCGAAAATGTGGACATGATCGAGCAACTCACGATTGACCGCGCGAAAAAACTGTTCGGCGCGGAACACGTCAACGTCCAGCCGCATTCCGGCAGTCAGGCGAACATGGCCGTTTATTTCGCCGTGCTCAAACCCGGCGATAAAATGCTCACGATGGATTTGTCGCACGGTGGGCATTTAACACACGGCAACAAGGCGAATTTCAGCGGCAAATTTTTTGAAATTGTCCACTACGGCGTCCGCAAGGATAACGAACGGATTGATTATGACCAGCTCGCGCAAATGGCGCGTGAACACAAGCCGCGCATGATCACCGTCGGCGCGAGTGCGTATCCGCGCGTGATTGATTTCAAGCGCATGGGCGAAATTGCGCGCGAGGTCGGCGCGTATCTGCTCGCGGATGTCGCGCACATCGCCGGTCTCGTCGCGGCGGGAATTCATCCAAGTCCGATGGAGCACGCGGATTTTGTCACGACCACGACGCACAAAACATTGCGCGGACCGCGCGGCGGATTGATTTTGTGCCGCGAAAAATTCGCGAAGGAAATTGACTCGATGGTTTTCCCCGGCATTCAGGGCGGACCGCTCGAACACGTCATCGCTGCGAAAGCTGTTTGTTTCCACGAAGCACTGCAGCCGTCGTTCAAAAATTATCAGGAGCAGATTGTTCGCAATTCAAAGGCGCTGGCCGACGGCATGAAGCGTAATGGCTATCGGCTTGTCAGCGGCGGCACGGACAATCATTTGATGCTCGTGAACGTTGGCGCGAAAAATCTGACGGGCAAGGATTGCCAAATCGCATTAGACGAAGCGGGCATCACGACAAACAAAAACACAATTCCGTTCGAAACCCGCTCTCCGTTTCAGGCCAGTGGCATCCGTCTCGGCACGCCCGCCGTCACGACTCGCGGGATGAAGGAAACCGAAATGGCCGCGATCGCCGACATGATTTCCGAAGTGCTGTTCGACATCAAAAACACAGACGCCGCGCACAAAGTCCGCGCCCGCGTGCGCGCGCTGACGGCGAAATTTCCGCTGCCTTATTGATTTGGCGGCGGATTTTCTTGCGCGCCTGAATCGAGGTTCCCATATAGCGCGGTTGTTATGTCAGTGCTAGGAACACCATTGTCCAGCGAACCATAAATCCACACCGAATTTCCTTGAGCATCTTTAACAGAAGCCCGGCTGCGGAGAATCAACTTTCTGCCTTGATAACCAAAAGTATTGGAATTCAGAAATACGAAATCATTCAGTCCGATGTCGCCGGCAAAATTAGTCGTGATAGAAAAACCGGCCGCTTGGGAATTGACCAACTGATCCGAACTAGTTGGATATTGTCCATTATTTTTGTCCACGAAATTTTTTATTGCTGCCAGAACGACGGTTGTTGCATCTGCCAAGTGCGTTTTATTCAGTGTGAACTCGTCTTCCGCAGATAGTTGGGTAGGCTGTTGATTTTGTGCTGCAAGTTGCGAGCGAAGTTGCTGGTTTTCTTGCCATAATTTTCTAAACTCATTGGTCTGTTGCTGTAACGTTCCAACTTCGCCACGCAATTTCAGTAATTCATTAAATTGTTCATCCGAAAGCGATTTGGCATCACCAATCGTAGCAAGACGATTTGAAAGACTTTCACTATCAGTTTGCAGCTGCGTGATTTGTTGCGCCAGCGATTCGTTTTCCGCGCGCAGCTTTTCTTGTGTTTGATGTTGAATCACCAGCACCGTCGTCGCGCCAGCCACGACGAGCGCGCTGATGCCGAGTTTTAATTTTGTCACAGTCATAATTTTCAGAAGTGCGATTGTTCCCGTTTCAACAGTTGCAATCGAAGCTGTTGTGATCGTCGCGGCCAGATTTGCGGGCGCAATTTGAATCGCGTTCGCGGAAATCACGGAGGCCAGAGCCGTCGCCATTGTGACGCCGCGTTTGGCGAAAATGGCGCGCAGTTTTTCGAGCGCGCGCTCGACGCGCATCCGCGCGGCATTTTCGTTGAGGCCGAATTTCGCGCCGACCTCGGCGAACTGCCGGTTTTCAAAATAGCGCAGCAAAACGGCTTCGCGGTCGGTTTCCTTGAGTTCGTGCATGGCGGCGTCGAGCGTCGGGCGAAGTTTTTCCCAATCAGCTTCGGGCGCGGCTTCGTGAATGGGTTCGCGCATAAATTTTTCCTCGCGATCGCGCCGGCGATTTTCGCCCCGGACAATTTTCGTGGCGGCAAAATGCGCGCTGGTGTAAAGCCAGCCGGTCAATGTTTCGCGGCGCGCAAGCGAATCCGCCTTGCGCGCGAGGTCGGTGAAAACGGTCTGTGCCACGTCCTGTGCGAGGTGCGCGTCGCTGTTGACCTGCCGGAGCGCGGCGGAATAAACGAGATTCACATGGCGTTTCACCAGTTCGGCGAAGGCGGCTTCGGAATTTGTTTTGGCAAATTGCCGGAGCAATTCTGAATCGGGAGTCATGTTCAAGTTATAGCACCCGGTAAATTGAAAACCGCACAAAAAATCGGATTTGACATGCCGGCCAACCTGCGTCAACGTGTGAGCGAACTGACTGCAAGATTTCCACCGTTGATTCGAGGAAAATCTCGCTCGCTCCGGCGGTAATCATTCCATTTTGAACCAATCCAGTTGCGCGGCGTCCAATGACGATAGCTTTTGCGACCATTGACGCCGGGAGGTGGTTGAAATCCCAGCCAGTTCAATCAAACAATTTAATTTTATCACTTATGGCCAGAATCCCGACGAAAAAAACGAAGGCGAAACCGGCGGAAGAAATTTCCCCCGCTGTCGCCACACCAGAACCGTCCACACCCGCACCCGTAGTTGAAGAAGACGGTACCGCGCCGGAATTGCCAGCGCTCCAGCCGCCGTCCACGCCGGTCGAGCCGACTAACGATGACACGAAATTCGAGGAGCGGCGTGGTTATCAGCGCGACAAAATCGCCGCGTCCATCAACATCGCCAAACTTCAGGCGATGAGCATGAGCGACCTGAACAAGATGGCGCGCGAATATGGTGTGGAAAATTTCGGCACGATGCGCAAGCACGAGGTCATTTTTCACATCCTTCAAAAAAACGCCGAACGCGCGGGCGTGCTATTCTCGGAAGGCGTGCTGGAAGTGCTGCCGGAAGGGTTTGGATTTTTGCGTTCGCAGAGTTTCAATTATCTGCCGTGCCCGGAGGACATTTATATTTCACCGTCACAAATCCGCCGGTTCGATTTACAGACGGGAAATCTGATCGCGGGACAAATCCGTCCGCCGAAGGAAAAGGAAAAATTTTTCGCGCTGCTGAAAGTCGAAGCCGTGGACGGCGAAGAACCGGACAAGGCGAAGGATAAGACGCATTTTGAAAATCTCACGCCGCTGTTCCCGAACAAGCGTTTCATCCTCGAAACCGCGCCGGAGGAATTGAGCGCGCGCGTTTTGGATTTGGTGTGTCCGATTGGCAAAGGCACGCGCGGACTGATCGTCGCGCCGCCGCGCACGGGCAAGACGGTTTTGATGCAGAAAATGGCCAACGCCATTTTGAAAAATAATCCCGAAACGTATTTGTTCATCCTGCTCATTGATGAACGGCCCGAAGAGGTCACGGACATGGAACGTTCCTGCAAAGGCGCGGAAGTAATTTCGTCCACATTCGACGAACCGCCGGAGCGCCATGTGCAGGTGGCCGAAATGGTCATCGAAAAAGCCAAGCGCATGATCGAACACAAACGCGACGTGGTGATTCTGCTCGATTCCATCACGCGGCTCGCGCGCGCCTACAACACGGTTCAACCACATTCCGGCAAGATTTTATCCGGCGGCGTGGACGCGAATGCGTTGCACAAGCCGAAACGCTTTTTCGGCGCGGCGCGAAACATCGAAGAAGGCGGCTCGCTGACCATCATTGCGACGGCACTCGTGGACACGGGTTCGCGCATGGACGAAGTGATTTTTGAAGAGTTCAAAGGCACGGGTAACATGGAGGTTCACCTTGACCGCGGCCTCGTTGACCGGCGCATTTTTCCGTCCATCAATGTTGAACATTCCGGCACGCGTAAGGAGGAACTGCTTTATCACCCTGACGAATACAGCCGCGTCGTGCTGCTGCGCCGCGCACTTACCGGCGTTCCGTCCGTCGAGGCGATGGAACTGTTGCTCGGCAAACTCAAAAAACACAAGAGCAACATCGAATTCCTGCTCGGCATGAGTGTGAGTTGATTTCGCGTTGAATTGACATGATACGTTTGCGCTTGACGATTGACTGCCAAAAAATTATCTTACCTGTCAAGAACGGTAAAGTTTGCTGGTTCGGCCAGCGCGCGAAAGTCGGATGATAACCATCTCCGGCTTTTTTGTTCGCCGGATGCAGACGCCGTGTCGAGCTATGAACGCAGATTTTTTAGCGGTTTTGGAATTTTGGGAACGCGAAAAGGGCATCAATCGTGATGTCCTCGTTGGTGCTGTCCAGGAGGCCTTGTTGTCTGCCGCGAAAAAAGCGGTCGGCCCGGCGCGCGAATTGCGCGTGGAGATTGACCAGAAAAATGGTGACATCAAGGCGTTTGCCAAATTGATCGTCTCGGAAAAAGTCATTTCGCAGCACGATCAAATCTCCGTTTTTGACGCGCGCCGCATCAAGCCGGACGCGCAAGTCGGCGACGAACTCGAAAAAGAAGTCACGCCCACCAATTTTGGCCGCGTCGCGTCGCAATTCGCTAAACAGGCGCTGATGCAAAAAATTCGACAGGCGGAAAAATCCCTGATCTTCGCCGAGTTCAAGGACCGGGTCGGCGACATCATCAGCGGCACGGTCCGCCGTTTTGAGCGTTCCGACGTGATTTTGGATTTGGGAAAATACGAAGCGTTACTGCCGAATCGTGAGCGCGTGCCGACCGAGGAATATCAAGTCGGCGAACGCATCCGCTGCTACGTCAAGGCGGTCGAAGAAGGCGCGCACGGGCCGGAAATCATTTTGTCCCGCGCCGATCCAAAATTCATCATCAAACTTTTCCAGTTGGAAGTTTCCGAAATCAACGACGGCACGATTGAAATTAAAGGCATCGCGCGCGAACCGGGTTTCCGCACGAAGATGGCGGTTTATTCGCGCGATCCAAAAGTTGATCCTGTCGGCGCGTGTGTCGGGATGCGCGGCCAGCGTGTTAAAAATATCGTCCGCGAACTGAACAACGAAAAAGTGGACGTCATTCCGTGGTCGTCCGACATCAAAACTTTTGTGACGAAGGCGCTGGAGCCGGCGCAGTTAAAAAGCATCGAGCTGGATGAAGCCCGCAAGCGCGTGAAAATTCTGGTGAGCGAAGATCAGTTGTCACTCGCCATCGGCAAGCGCGGCCAGAATGCGCGATTGACAGCGCGGCTCACCGGCTGGGAAGTGGACATAGACGCCGAGCACATCGTCACCAAAGGCTTCGATGAAAAAGTCGCCGAGGCCGTCGAGGCGCTCGCGGCAATTCCGGGCGTGACCCGCGAACAGGCCGACGCGCTCGTCCACGCGGGCTTGACACGCATTGAAGATTTGTTGTCGGCGGAAGAAAGTGATTTGAATAGCATCGAGCAAATCAATGGAAAGGCCGTTGAAATTTTGACAGCAGCGCGAGAAGAAGCGAAACGCCGAAAAATTGATCTCGGTGGAGATGATGCAGCCGCAGCGGTTGCCTGATGTTTTTATGACGACGACCGGAACAAAATTTGTTCGCGCGACTTAGCCATGAGGGCCACTCGCACAATTTGGTCGGCGACGGTGGAAAAAATTTATGCCCGTTCGGATTTACGACATTTCAAAAAAGCTCGGCCTCGAGAACAAGGAAATTCTTGCCAAGGCCAAGGCGCTGGGCATTGCCGCCGCCAAGGTACCGTCCAGCTCGCTCGATAAAATCAGCGCCGAGTGGCTGGAAGAGGAGTTGATCAAAGCTTTTCCCGAAGCCGCCGCCCGCCTCGCACCCAAACCTGCGCCGGAACCGCCCAAACCCGCGCCGGTCGAGGAGAAAATAGTTCTCATCACCGCGCCGCCCGAGCCAAAACCGGAAGTCAAAGAAGAACCGGAAGTTGAAACAAAAATTGAAAACGGCGAATCCGTTTCGCCGCCCGTTATTGAAGCGCCAAAAATTCCGCCCGCGCCGCCAAAACAGACGGGGCCAAAAATCGGCGATAAAGTCGGGTTCGTCCAACTACCGCAAAAGCCTTCCGGCAAAGCTAGTGGCGGGCAACTTCCGCCTCGGACGAAAGAACCTTCCAGAACGGAATTCAACAAGCGCGGTGATATTCGTAGTGTACGCGGGGGAACAAACGCTCCTGGAGCATCTTCTTCAAGTTTCAAATTTCAAGGCCAGCAAAAAGGCTCTGCCCCGGCAAAACCCGCCGCGCCGCCGCAGCCAAAATTTGTCGCGCCCACGACTGGCGAAGTCATTATCATCAAGCCGCCGATTGTCGTGCGCGAACTCGCCGCGCAGTTGAAACAAAAGCCGTTCAAAATTATTGCCGATTTGATGGGGCTGGGTGTTTTCGCCACGGTAAACCAGGCGATTGACGAAAAAATCGCGCAGCAGCTTTGCGCAAAATACGGTTTCCGTTTTGAAGTCGAAAAACGCGAACGCGGCGCGGGCGTCGTCCACGCGGTCGAGAAAAAAATTGAGCTTGATGTCGAAGACAAGGCGGAGGAACTCAAACCGCGCGCGCCGGTCGTGACCATCATGGGTCATGTTGATCACGGCAAAACGTCGCTGCTCGACGTGATCCGCAAGGCGAACGTCGCCGCTGGCGAGTCCGGCGGCATCACCCAGCACATCGGCGCTTACACGATTTCCGTGCCGCATCCCGAACGCAAAAAGGAACTCGCGCAGATCACTTTTCTCGACACGCCCGGCCACGCGGCGTTCAGTTCCATGCGCGCGCGCGGCGCGAACGTCACGGACATCGTCGTGCTCGTCGTCGCGGCCAACGACGGCGTGATGCCACAGACGCTCGAAGCGTTGAGCCACGCGAAAGCCGCGAAGGTTCCGATTCTCGTCGCGGTCAACAAGATTGACCACCCGAATGCGAACGCGATGAGAGTCCGCCAGCAGTTGCAGGACAAGGGATTGGTTCCCGACGATTGGGGCGGCGACACGATTTTCGTCGAGTGTTCCGCGCTGACAAAGCAAGGCATTGATAAACTGCTTGAAATGATTTTGCTTCAGGCCGATTTGCTCGAACTCAAGGCGAATCCAAATCGCAACGCCAAGGGCAACGTCATTGAATCCGGCGTCGAACCCGGTGGACCAACGGCGACGGTTCTCGTCCGCAAAGGCACGCTATGCGTCGGCGACATTATTTTGTGCGGCGAATTTTATGGTCGCGTCCGTGCTTTGATAAACGAAGAAGGCCAGCGGCTCAAAGAAGCCGGGCCGTCGGTCGCAGTGCGTGTTCTTGGTTTGAACGGCGTGCCGGATGCCGGTTTGGAATTTTCAGTTGTCGAGGATGAAAAAGCCGCGCGCGAACTGGCCGAACAGCGTTTTCTTAAAGACCGGGCGGAAGGGCATGAAAACAAAAAGGTCACGCTGGAAAATCTTTTTGCCACGCTTGCGGCGAACCAAAGCAAGGTGCTCAAGGTCGTTGTCAAGGCCGACACACAAGGTTCAGTCGAGGCGATTGTCGAGGCGCTCAAGAAAATCGAGGCGGAAAAAGTTTCGCTCGAAGTCATGCACAGCGATGTTGGCGCGATCAGCGAAAACGACGTGGCGCTCGCGTCCACGTCGAGCGCGATCATTCTAGGTTTTCACACACGTGTGGACAGCACCGCCGCCGAAAAGGCCAAACACGCGGGCGTGCAGATCAAACTTTACGCGATCATTTACGAATTGATTGACCAGGTGAAAGAAGCCATGGCTGGGTTGCTTGATCCTGAGGCGAGGGAAACGATTACCGGCTTGGCCGAAGTGCGGCAGGTGTTTGAATTATCCAAGGGCGTGCCGGTCGCCGGTTGCATGGTCACCAGCGGTCGCATCGCCAAAGGAAAAGTTCGCGTACGCCGCCGCAAGGACGTGATTTACGAAGGCATCGCTCAATCGCTCCGCCGTTTTCAGGACGAGGTCAATGAAGTCCGTGCGGGCATGGAATGCGGCATCCGTATCGAGGGCTACAGCGAATTTCAAGTCGGCGATACGATTGAATGTTACGCGGTTGAAAAGATTGCGGCGAAGTTATGACTGGCGTTGAATCGTGAATCGTTGCATCGTTAAAACGGTTCGTGCTTCAACGATTTAACAATCTAACGAACATGGCCAGCCTCCGAATCCAACGTGTGCGTGAACTGCTCAAGCGCGAAATCGGTGAGGCTATCCGCCGCGAATTTCACGTCAACGAGGCCGGGCTGATTTCCGTCAACGACGTGGACGTGGCAGGCGACGTGAAATCGGCGATCGTGTTCATTAGCATCCTCGGCAACGCCGAACAGCAGAAACGCGGCTTCCAGTTGCTCACCGAACATCGCATCCGCATCCAAAGCCTGATCGGACGCTCGGTCGTTTTGAAATACACGCCGACGCTGAAATTTGTTTTCGACGACTCCATCGTGCGTGGCAACCGCGTCCTGCAAATCATCGAGGAAATTGAAAAAAACATCCCCATTGACAGCGGCCCAACCGAAGAACCGTGAAAAGTTATCCCAAAATCATTGACCGAATCCTGGAAGTCATCCGCGAGCACAAAACTTTTTGCATCGTCGGCCACGTCCGGCCGGACGGCGATTGCATCGGCTCGCAACTCGGCGTGGCGCTTGCCTTGCTGAACGAAGGTAAAAAAGTCACGGTCTGGAACGAGGATTCTGTCCCACAGAAATTAAGATTTCTCGACCCCGACGGTTTGTTTCAAAAGCCGAAGCGCGGCCAGAAATTCGATTGCGTCATCGCGACGGATTGCGCGAGCTTCGAACGGCTCGGCAAAATCGGTGAGTGTATCGGCGACCGGAAAATTTTCATCAATCTTGACCATCACGAAAGCAACACGCGCTACGCCGATGTGAACTGGGTTTCCGCGCGCGAACCTTCGACCGGCGAATTGATTTTCCGCCTGCTCAAAGTGGCGCGCTGGCCGATCACGAAACTCATCGCCGACAATCTTTTCACCGCTGTCTCGACCGACACCGGCTCGTTTCAATATCCGACCACGCGGCCCGGCACGTTTCACACCGGCGCGGAACTGGTCACGCGCGGTGCGAACCTCGCAAAAATCGGCGACGAAATTTATCAAAGCTATCCGCTCTCGCGCGCGCGATTGCTCAAGCACGTTTACAGCAGGTTTCGTCTCGCGCACGACGACCAAATTGCCTATCTGTGGCTGAAGAAGGCCGATTTCACACGCACCGGTGCCGAGAGCAACGATTCCGAGGGACTGATTGATCACATCCGCGCCATCGAGTCGGTCATCGTCGCATGCGTCTTTGAAGAAATCGAACCGGAACTCACGCGCATCAGTCTACGTTCCAAAAGCGACAAAATCAATGTGAACGAAATCGCGCAGCAGTTTGGCGGCGGCGGACATTCGGCGGCAGCGGGCGCGCGCATCATCGGCAAACCGCTTTCGGTTCAGCACAAGGTGATTGCTGTTGTGAAACGCGCGTTGAACGCCGCGAAATAAATTTTGTTATGTATCAAGATTCCGCCAACATTTTCCAATCCGAATTATCTTCAAGCAAGAAACTTATCTGGAATGGACAACCGCTGACAGGAATACGCCTTCGCAAGCAAGATGCCTTTCTAATTCCGTTCAGCCTTCTGTGGGGCGGCTTTGCAATTTTTTGGGAATGGGGCGTGATCAATTCCAAAGCTCCGTTTTTTTTCCGACTTTGGGGAGTTCCTTTTGTGCTAATTGGACTGTATCTGATTTTTGGCAGGTTTTTTGTTGATGCAAAGCCAAGAGAAAAAATATTTTACGGACTTACTAATGAGCGAATAATCATTATTTCCGGAATTTTCAGTCGAAACGTCCGATCGTTAAATCTTAAGACACTTTCCGAAATAAACTTGGATGAAAAGCCTGACGGCAGCAGCACAATTGCATTCGGCGCAATTTATCTGCCAAAAGCAAGATGGGCCAGCAGTGGTTGGCCCGGTGCAAACCGATATGCTCCACCTTCATTTGAATCAATCGAACGGGTCAAGGAAGTTTACGAGCTTATTCGACGCGCTCAAAATGAGAGTTCAAAATAAATTTTGATTTAATCATGCAAGATTTCTTCTCGCTCGACGGTGCGATTCTCATTGATAAACCCACCGGTCTGACTTCGCACGACGTCGTGGACGCGATTCGCCGCCGCTTTCAAATCAAGAAAGTCGGCCATTGCGGCACGCTCGATCCGAACGCGACCGGCCTGCTCATCATCGTCCTCGGTCGCGGCACGAAGCTCTCCGAAAAATTGATGGGCGATGACAAGGTTTACGAAGGCACAATCAAGTTTGGCGAAACGACGAACAGCTACGACGCCGACGGCGAAATTCTCGAAACGAAAACTGTTCCGCCGTTGACGCTCGAAACATTGAATGAAGAAGCCGCCAAGTTCATCGGCGACCAGATGCAAATGCCGCCGATGGTTTCGGCCATCAAAAAGGATGGCGTGCCGCTCTACAAACTCGCGCGCAAAGGCATCGAAGTCGAACGCGAGCCGCGCCTCGTTCACATCTACAATTTTCGCTTCACGCAATACCAAGAGTCGCTCGGTGAATTTCGTGTCGCCTGCACGAAGGGAACTTACGTCCGCAGCATCGCGCACGATCTCGGCCAGAAACTCGGCTGCGGTGCGCATCTGGCCGCGTTACGTCGGAACGTTTCTGGCAAATTTGACGTGGCCGACGCGACGCTTCTGGACGATGTGTTGAAATTGACGGCGGCGGAACTGGAGAAAAAAATTCTTCCGTTTCTAAAGCTCGCCGCCAGAGCGTGACCCATGAAAATTATCCGCACCGCAAACGAACTGAAACCGGGCAGCAAAAAAATTTGCGTGGCCATCGGTGTCTTTGATGGCGTGCATCTCGGCCATCAGCAAATCATCCGACAAACCATCGCGGATGCGCGCCAGCACGATGCCATCGCGCTCGTCCTCACTTTTGATCGTCACCCCAATTCTGTTGTCGCACCCGAACGCGTGCCACCGTTGATTTATTCGTTGCCGCAAAAACTGCGCGCGATTGAATCGCTCGGTGCGGACGCGGTTTTACTGATTCAATTTGATAAAAAATTCAGCGAGCAGCCCGGTGAGGAATTCATCTGCAGTTTGGCGCAGGACCTGGGAAAAGTTCACAGAGTTTGCGTCGGCGCGGATTTCGTTTTTGGCCACAGGCGCAGCGGGAATGTTGCGTTGCTGAAAAAACTTGGCGCGGAATTAAATTTTTCAGTTCACGGACTCGCGGCGGTTTCGCTCGATGGACAAATTGTGAGCAGCACGCGGATTCGTGAAACAATTCGCGCAGGTGATTTCGACGCGGCGAGCCAGATGCTCGGACGGCCTTACGCGATTTCAGGCCGCGTGGTCGAAGGTGACCGGCTTGGCTACAAACTTGGTTTTCCAACGGCAAATCTTGATGCGACCGGTTTGATTCTGCCGCCGAACGGCGTTTATTCCGGCTGTGCAAAACTGAAGGAGCAATTGTATCGCGTCGCGCTTAACATCGGTTTGCGTCCGACCGTTGCTTCAGCCGCGCCGCAGCTTCGTGTCGAGGCGCACCTGCTGGATTTTGACGGCGTGCTTTACGGCGAGGAGTTGGAGGTTGAAATTGGCGAGAAGTTGCGCGATGAAAAGAAATTCGCGTCAGCGACAGAATTGCGCGAACAAATCGCCCGCGACAGCGCCCAAGTGCGGGCGCAGGTTTGATTTTGGGTTTTCCTCGGTTCAAGCCTGAAACACATAATTTATTGACTAATTCAACGGCTTTTGCGTTGAGTTTGTGCAGTTACGATTATGCTTGAATTTCCTGCAAAAGAGGCTAGTATCGCAGGGCGTCGGTCTTCTGGTGTTCGCAATCCACGAAGTTTATTGGGTGAAGGCACATTTGTCGGGAGCGGCGGCGTTCGTAGGGCGGAAATCGTCCACATTCTCTGAACTGAAGCGAATTATTTGGGTCTCATACTTTATGCTGAAACGAAAATCATCGGCGTCGAACAAGGCGTTGCGCAGCCGCAAGAGCCAGAACGCACCAAAAGCGGAAGTTAAAGCGGCTCCAGTGCGGCGGCGTTTTGTCATTACTTCAAATGCAAAACGCGCGGTGGCCAAACCGCCGGAAGCAAACGGCCAAGCCAGACACACGGCCACTTCCATTGCGGCAGCGGCGCAGAAATTGCCGACGAACGGCCAGCCGAACGCGGCCGGTTCCACCCCACCGACATCCACCGTAGATTTAACCGAGACGATCAAGACGCTGCTGCATCTCGCACAGGAGCATGGCTACGTCACTTACGACGACATCAACGATATTCTGCCGGATAATTTGAGTCCCGACGATCTCGACGCGCTGTTGAGCAAACTGCGCAGCTTGGACGTTGAAATTGTCATGGATCAGGCCGAAGCCGAGCGTTCAGATCGCGGCAAACAGCCCCAACAGCCGGAGGAAGTGGAGGACGATTCACGCCTTGAAATTCTCGACGACCCGGTGCGGATGTATATGAACCAGATGGGCAAGGTTCCGTTGCTCACACGCGAACAGGAAGTCGAGATCTGCAAAAAAATCGAGGAAGCCGAAGTCGCGATGAAAAGCATCATCTACGAACTCGGCTTCACGGCGAAAGAACACATCGCCATCGCGGAAAAACTTTTGTCCGAGCCGCCGAAGGAGCGTTTCGACCGTGTCATCGTTGACAAAAAAGTTGCCAACCGTGAAGGCCATCTGCGCGATTTACGCAAGTTCATTAAAAAGCTGCGCGCTTTCGACCAGAAGGTGGACGAAAAGTATTTTAGCTGGCAGAAATCCCAGCAAAAAAGCCGCAAGGAAAAAATGCAGCGTGAGCTGAAAAAGATGGGCACGAAGCTGCAGGAGATGTTCATCAAATTTTATTATAAACAAAAAGTGGTCGAGGAAATGATCATCGTCGCGGGCAACGTCTACGAAAAATTCCAGGCCAGCACGCGACACATCCAGGAACTTGAGGCGCAACGTACGACCTCCGAGCGCCGCGCGACAATCGAGGCCGAACGCGCTAAAATCCAGACGCTCGAACAATTCGTGCGGATGCCGCGCGAGGAATTCCTCAAGGCGTTCACGGCGCTGAAAGCCGGGGCCGACCGTGGCCTCAAAGCCAAGACGCACATGGCCGAAGCGAATTTACGGCTCGTCGTTTCCGTCGCCAAAAAATATACCAATCGCGGCCAGTCGTTCCTTGATTTGATTCAGGAAGGCAACATCGGCTTGATGAAAGGCGTCGAGAAATTCGAGTACCGCCGTGGCTACAAGTTTTCGACTTACGCCATTTGGTGGATTCGTCAGGCTATCACGCGTTCGATTGCGGATCAGGCACGCACGATCCGTATTCCGGTGCACATGATTGAAATCATGAACAAACTCTGGCGTGCGCAAAAGCAACTCACGCAGGAGCTTGGCCGCGAACCCACGCCGGAGGAATTGGCCGACGAAATGCATATGCCGGTATCGCGCATACACGCGCTGCTCAAGATGGCGCAACAGCCGGTTTCACTCCACGCGCCCGTCGGCGATGACGGCGACGTAAGCGTCGGCGATTTCATCGAGGACAAGTCGGCGGAAAATCCATCCGAAGTGACGAGCTATAGTCTGCTCCGCGAGAAATTGAGCGACGTGCTGACAACCTTGACCGAGCGCGAACGGAAAATTCTCGAAATGCGTTTCGGCTTGCTTGACGGTTACGAACGCACGCTCGAAGAAATCGGCAAGATGTATAACGTCACGCGCGAACGCATACGCCAGATTGAGGCGAAGGCGTTGCGCAAGCTGCGTCACCCGACACGCGTGCGCCATTTGCAAGGCTTCCTCGAAACGGCCGAGGTGGCGTAACAACGCTACGACTAAAAACATGACGTGGATTTCCAAGCGTGTCGCAGACGAATTAAATAAACGATTAAAAAGTAAAAATTATAAACCTGAACAGGCAGGATGAGCCTCGGCCAGCCATGGCAGTAAAGGCGTCGTTGCAATTCAAGCACGGTGTGATTGTGCAACAGGCGTGTCAGTTGTTCGGGTCAACGATGTGAATATCAATGCCAGGCGCGTGGTGCATGAAAAACTCAAGGACGTTCGGGCGCGTGAACTGCCACCAGCGCCGTTCGCTCGTGCCGAGCACAACGAGATTGACGTCATTTTCGCGGCAATACTTTAGGAGTGCTTCGCAGACATTTTCGCTTTCCAAAACCGTGACGCTGCCGCCGAGTTCGGTCGCAAGCTGGACGTTCAGCAAGAATTTCCGCTGTAAATCGGATTGAATGCGCAGCGGGTCTTCTTTTTTGCGCCGCACATAAACGGCCATCCACTCGCGGTTCAACCGTCCGGCAAGACGCGACGTCGCGCGCAATAATCTCGCCGTCGTCAGCGGATTCGTGCTGATGCAAACGGCAATTTTTTCGCTGACATCCGTCGGCGACTTTGCGCCAATGCGCGGGCGCTGGTCGAGCACGTTGGCCGTTTCGCGCAAGGCCAGTTCGCGCAATTCGTTCAGATTGTTTTCTGTGAAAAAATTTTCCAGCGCGGCGGCGGCGCGGTCGGCGGGATAAATTTTCCCCAGCCTTAGCCGTTCGCGCAATTCCTCGGCGGTCAAATCAACGTTCACGATCTGGTCGGCTTCCAGCACGAAACGGTCGGGCACGCGTTCGCGCACGTCCACGCCCGTCGCGCGCAAAACGGTGTCGTGCAGACTTTCGAGGTGCTGGATGTTCATCGCGGTAATGACGTTGATGCCGGCTAGCAGCAAATCATGCACTTCGAGATAACGTTTGGGATGTTGCGAACCGGCAACGTTGGTATAAGGCAATTCGTCCACGACGCAAACAGTCGGGTAGCGTTTGAAAATGGCGTCAACGTCGAGAACTTCGGCAGTGTGGCCGTTGTGCTCGACTTTTTTGCGCGGAATGATTTCCAAATCGCTGACAAGTGCCTCGGTTTCCTTGCGACCGTGAGTTTCGACCCAGCCAATAACCACGTCCACGCCGGCTTTTTTCAGGCGATGCGCTTCTTCGAGCATCGCAAACGTTTTGCCGACGCCCGCCGCGTGGCCGAGATAAATTTTTAATTTCCCAAGCCGGCTTTTTTCGATGAGCCGAAGAAAATCTTCCGGCTTCAACCGTTCAATCGGAGGCAATTCCATCCCGCAAAGAAACTACTTCTGCGCCAACTGGTCGAGCGCGAAGTTCAACGTCATCACGTTCACGCGCAGCTCGCCGAAAACGCCGAGATCACGTCCGCTCGTGTTTTGTTTCACAAGTTCGTGCATGCGGTCTTCGGAAATTCCACGCGATTTCACCACACGCGGAATTTGAATTTCCGCGTTTGCAACACTGATGTGTGGGTCAAGGCCACTGGCAGATTCCGTAACGGCGTCAGCAGGAACGGGCGTATTCGTCGCCAGATTATTTTCCGCGCGGTAATTGGCAATGTTTTGCGTGATGTTCGCAACGAGATTCGACGAGGTGGGGCCGAGATTACTGCCGCCGGAACTCGTGGCGTCGTAACCGTTCGCACCCGCCGCCGACGGACGCGGATGAAAGTATTGCGCGCCGGTGAAATTTTGCGCGAGCAATGCCGAGCCGCGAATTGCGCCGGATTTGTCCACGAGCAGGCTGCCATTGGCCTGGTGCGGAAACAGCAGTTGCGCCGCGCCATAAACGATGAGTGGATACAAACCGCACAAAATGATGGCGAAGAAAATTGTCGCCACAATCGAGCGACCGAATTCAGCAAAAACATTTTTCATAAATTTTCAGTTTTAATTTTAAGCGAGATGCAAACCGGCGATGATGAGATCAATGAGTTTGATGCCGACGAACGGGATGATGACGCCGCCGACGCCGTAAATCATCAGGTTGCGCCGCAGAATTGCCGCCGCGCCAAGCGCCTGAAATTTCACGCCGCGCAACGCCAGCGGAATCAGCGCGATAATGATGAGCGCGTTGAAAATCACCGCGCTTAAAATCGCGCTGTCCGGGCTGTGCAGCCGCATGATATTCAGCGGCGCGATCACGGGAAACGTCACCATGAGCATTGCGGGAATGATGGCGAAGTATTTCGCCACGTCGTTGGCGATGCTGAACGTTGTGAGCGAGCCGCGTGTGATAAGCAGTTGTTTTCCGATTTCAATGATTTCGAGCAGTTTTGTCGGATTCGAGTCGAGATCAACCATGTTGCCGGCTTCCTTTGCGGCCTGCGTGCCGGTGTTCATCGCCACGCCGACGTCGGCCTGCGCGAGCGCGGGCGCGTCGTTCGTGCCGTCGCCGATCATCGCCACCATGCGGCCGCCAGTTTGTTCCTTGCGGATGAGCGCGAGTTTGTCCTCCGGTTTTGCCTCGGCCAGAAAATCGTCCACACCGGCTTCAATGGCAATCGCCGCTGCGGTCAATTTATTATCGCCGGTGATCATCACGGTACGGATGCCCATCGCGCGAAAGCGTTTGAAACGTTCGGCCAGACCGCCTTTCACGATGTCCTTTAGATGTATCACGCCAAGCGCGCGCTTCTGCGTGGCGACGACGAGCGGCGTGCCGCCCGAAAGTGAAATGGTCTCGACCATTTTTTCAATTTCCGGCGGCAATGTTCCGCCGACAAATTCGCGAATGGCGTTGGCCGCGCCTTTGCGGATTTGTTTGCCTTCAAAATCCACGCCGCTCATGCGCGTTTGTGCGGTGAACGGAACGAATTGCGCGCCGGACAATTCGTGAATTTCCCGCGCGCGGATGCCAAATTGTTTGGCGAGCACGACAATGCTGCGGCCTTCAGGCGTTTCATCGGCGAGCGACGCGAGTTGTGCGGCATCGGCCAGTTCCTCCGCTGACACATCACTCACGGGCAAAAACGTCGTGGCTTGACGATTGCCTAGCGTGATGGTGCCAGTTTTGTCGAGCAGCAACACATCCACGTCGCCCGCCGCTTCCACCGCGCGGCCACTCATCACGAGCACGTTGCGCTGAAGCAAACGGTCCATGCCCGCAATGCCGATGGCGCTCAACAAACCGCCGATGGTCGTCGGAATCAAACAGACCAAAAGCGAAATAAGCACGACATCGGAAAAATTTACGCCGGAATAAATGCCGAACGGTTTCAAAGTGACGACCGCGAGCAAAAATACCACTGTGAGCGCGGCGAGCAAAATTGTAAGCGCGATTTCGTTTGGTGTTTTCTGGCGGCTCGCGCCTTCGACCAGTTGAATCATGCGGTCAAGAAAACCTTCGCCGGGGTTGGCGGTGATGCGGATTCTGATTTCGTCCGAAAGCACGCGCGTGCCGCCGGTGACGGCGCTGCGGTCGCCGCCCGCTTCGCGGATAACGGGCGCGGATTCGCCGGTGATGGCCGATTCGTCCACCGTCGCCGCACCGAGAATGACTTCGCCGTCGGCGGGAATGAGTTCATTGGTGCGAACGAGAACGATGTCGCCTTTGCGTAGCGAACCGGCGTCCACGGTTTCGATTTTGCCGTTGCCGGACATTTTGTTTGCGCTCGTGCGCGTGCGCGTGGCACGAAGCGCCTTGGCCTGCGCCTTGCCGCGACCTTCGGCAATCGCTTCGGCGAAGTTTGCAAACAAAACCGTGAACCAAAGCCAAATCGCGATTTGCGTGACGAACAGCGTCTGGCCGGGCGAGCGAAAGATTTCCACGGTGCTGATAATCGCGCCGACCATGGTGACGAACATGACGGGATTTTTCACCATCAGCCGCGGGTTGAGTTTGCGGAAGGTCTCGCCGAGCGCGGGCACGAGAATTTTCGGCTCAAACAGAGAAACGGATTTCGTTGACATAAATAATCCGGGTTAAAACAGATTGCCTTTCAGCATCAGGAAATGTTCAACAATCGGGCCAAGCGCGAGCGCGGGCAAAAATGTCAGCGCGCCGACGAGAATGACCGTGCCGACCAGCAGCGCGATAAAGGTAAAATCGGTCATCGGAAACGTGCCGGCGCTGGCGGGAATAATTTTCTTGCGGGCCAGCGAACCGGCGAGCGCGAGCAACGGCACCATCATGGCGAAACGACTCAGCGACATCTCAATGCCGAGCGTGGTGTCATACCATGGCGTGTTGGCGTTGAGACCGGCAAAGGCGCTGCCGTTGTTGCCCGCGCACGAAGTGTAGGCGTAGAGAATTTCGCTCAAGCCGTGTGGACCGTTGTTGTTCAACCCGGCCAGTCCCCAACTGCTCACCGACGCCCAGGCCGAGAAGCCCAGAATGACGAAGGCCAGAATAATAAACGCGAGCAGAGCCATTTTCACGTCGTAGGATTCGATCTTTTTGCCGAGATACTCCGGCGTGCGCCCGACCATCAGCCCGGCGATGAACACGGCGATCACAATAAAAATCATCATGCCGTAAAGTCCCGCGCCGACGCCGCCGAAAATTACCTCGCCGGTCTGGATGTTAAACATCGGCACGAGTCCGCCGAGCGGCGTTAACGAATCGTGCATGCAATTGACCGCGCCGCAGGAAGCGTCGGTCGTCACTGTTGCAAACAACGCGGAATCGAAAATGCCGAAGCGGACTTCCTTGCCTTCCATGTTGCCATCGGCGACGGCAACGCCGAGTTGTTGATGAATCGGATTGCCTTTGGCTTCCGCCCACCAGCAAATCAAAACCCCGGCAAGGCACATGGTGAGCATCGCCGACCACACCGCCCAGCCGTGCTTTTGATTTTTCGTTTCGCGCCCGAGGTGATAAGTCAGCGCGCTGCCAATGGCGAGAATCGAAAGCATCTGGATGAAATTTGAAAACGGTGTCGGGTTTTCGAATGGATACGCGGCATTGGCGTTGGTGTAACCGCCGCCGTTCGTGCCGAGCATCTTGATGGCTATCTGTGATGCCATCGGGCCTTGCACGATGGTCTGGGTAGCCAGCGTCTGGTTCTCCATCACCGGATTTCCCTTGGCGTCCACCACCGGTTTACCGTTCGCGTCTGTTTTCGCAACGGAAATGGTCTGCGATTCGATCAAATTTGCCGTCGTGTAAGGCTTGAAATTTTGGATCATGCCCTGCGAGACAAGGAACACCGCATAGATAGTGCAAATCGGCAGCAGCAGATAATACATGATGCGCGTCAAATCCACCCAGAAGTTGCCGATGGTCTGCGCCGTGTGCCGCGCGATGCCGCGCACGAGCGCCGCAGCGACCGCGATGCCGACAGCGGCCGAGAAAAAATTGTGGATGGCCAGCGCAACCATCTGCGAAAAATAAGACATCTTGGATTCGCCGCCGTAACTTTGCCAGTTCGTGTTCGTTGTGAAACTGATGGCGGTGTTGAACGAGAGGTGTTCCGCCAGCGCGCCAAATTTCTGCGGATTGAACGGCAGGTATTGCTGCAATCGCAGAATTGCGTAAGTAAAAAGGCAGCTCGCCAGGCTGAAGATCAGCATCGCGAATGTATATTGCTTCCACCCGTGTTCCTTGGTTGAGTCCACGCGCAGCACACGGTAAGTAAGCTTTTCCAGCGGGCGCAACACCGGGTCGAGCCAGATGCGGCCGTTCGGATTGAGCACACGGTTGATATACAAACCAAGCGGCTTGGTGATGAGGATTAGTGCGCCGATGTAGATCGCAAGTTCCAACCATTGATGAGCATTCATAAGGTCTTAGGGTCTTAAAAATTTTCCGGCTTGAGCATGACCACGATGAGATACACGCAGAGCGCGAGGGAAATAATTCCGAGAATGAGGTTTTCCATAAATTTAGAGTTTTTCGCAGCCGTGCGCATAAAACGCAATCGCAGCGAAAAGAAATACGATCAATCCGATGTAAATGACATCCAGCATAATTTTTCCAATACATAACGCAGCCACGATGAACGCGACAACGCCATAACATTTTTATTCGGGGTGAACTTGAGCCCGCGGACTTCGCGGATCAGAGGATCGCCCTTCCAATTGCCTGCGAGATTAGCTGTCGGGCTTGGCCTTGAAAGTGGCCTTGAAACCGGTTGCCCGGTTTCGTTCGCCCCGTCCCCAATTGCTTGAGGAATTTGGGTCTCCCGCACCCGGCTTCAGGAAGGAAGCCAGATTTCGGCTGCAACAATCAGAGTAAATCACAGTCGGCACACCTTGTCAAGCCCCAGTAGTGTCCTAATTTGGTTTCGACAGCAGAATTATCACTATACCGATTGCGATGACTGCGGCTCCGATTTTGAACAAGATTAACTGCCGCCTATTTGCAAAGTTGTGTAACCCCACTCCGCAAAGCATCAAGATTAATTTCTGTAAGAAACGGCGATATGCCAGAGGATTTGTCCCGCGACATTGGACGCACGGTCGAGGCTATGCTGCGGAGGGAAAAGTATGAGGATTTCGGGTCTATTGAGGGCGACCTGCGTTCTATGACAAAAGGAAATCGCTTTGAGTGTGAAATCCACGATGAGCAACGTGATCTGAAATGCCCGCTTCCATTGCTGGCGTTACACGCAACGTCTGGTGAATCCGGCAGAAATTATAGTTCATGGAGTAAATCGCCATCATGAATAATAAACAGGCCGTTTTGGCCGTTTTTGGCGAAAAAATTTGCCAAAACGTCGTTTGCCGCGTCTCATCTGGCAACAGCATGAACCGGAGAAATTTAATTCCCGCCACAATTTTGTCGCTGCTGCCCGCGCTGATTTTCGCGGCCAGCACCAGTTACGAACCGAAGGCCATTATTCCGCCACCGCCCGCGCGCGAATTCCGTGCCGCGTGGATCACCGAGGTGGCCGTCAACCCCGACTGGCCGTCCAAGCCCGGATTGCCGGTTGCGCAACAAAAAGCGGAATTGATTTCGCTCCTCGACCACGCGCAACAGCTTCACCTTAACGCCGTTTTTTTCCAAGTGCGTCCGGCGTGCGACGCATTTTATTCCTCGCCCATTGAGCCATGGTCGGATCACATCACCGGCGTGATGGGCAAAGCGCCGGAACCATTTTACGATCCGCTCGCGTTCGCCATCGCCGAGGCGCATAAACGCGGATTGGAATTGCACGCGTGGTTCAATCCCTTTCGCGCCGCGCATCCATCAACCAGGTCGCTGCCTGCACCCAATCACATCACCCGGACGCATCCTGAACTTGTCCGTCATTATGCCGATCAAGTCTGGCTCGACCCCAGCGAACCGGAAGCGCAGGCGCGCACGCTGGCCGTCGTCCTCGATGTCGTGAAACGCTATGACGTGGATGGGATTGTCTTCGACGATTATTTTTATCCGTATCCCGTAAAAAACCGGGATGGACGCGAACTGGATTTTCCCGACGATGCGAGCTGGCAAAAATACGGATTGAAAACCGGCCTGACGCGTGACGACTGGCGGCGCAAAAATGTGAACCAGCTCATCCAAAATGTTTCACTGGAAATCAAAGCCGCAAAACCGTGGGTGCAATTCGGCATCAGCCCGTTCGGCATCTGGCGACCGCAAAATCCGCCGCAGATCAAAGGTCTTGATGCCTACGGAAAAATCTACGCCGACGCACGGCTGTGGCTCGCGAATGGCTGGGTGGATTTTCTCGCACCGCAACTTTACTGGCCCATCGCGCAGCGCGAACAAAGTTTCCCCGTATTGTTCAACTGGTGGCGTTCACAAAATCAAAAAGGCCGCCACGTCTTTGCCGCATTGAACGATGCCGCCGTCGGTGAAAAATTTCCGGCGGATGAAATCACACGGCAAATCCAGATCGTCCGTACGCAAACCAGCGTCAGCGGCGAAATCCATTATCACCTGCGCAGCGTCGCAGAAAATCCCGCGCTCGCCGCTGTCGTTCAATCTCAATACGCGCAACCCGCGCTTGTACAGACCTCGCCGTGGATCAATTCCATGCCGCCGGAAAAGCCGAACTTGTATGCCGCGACGGAAAATTCCGTCACCGCCATCCGTTGGTTTTCGCCGGCAGGCGAACCACCGCGTTGGTGGCTGCTACAAGTCTGCACAAATGACAATTGGACGACAGAAATTTTTCCGGCAAGCCAGACTAGCCGCATTCTATACAATTCAAATCCCGATGCGATTTCCCTCCGCGCCGTGGACCGGCTGGGCAATTTAAGTGAACCTGTGGTTTTATCGCCGAGAAAATCTTTGCCGCCGGATGCCACCCGGAGCGCGACGAGAATGAAATAGCCGGAGGGACGAGTTCCACGAGTTCATTTTTACAGAAAATAAAGAGCGGGACTCGTGGAACCCGTCCCTTCGAAGAGAAAATTGGTTTTGGAAGGGCTGTAAGCCGAATTCTGTCTGCGTTCTTGCGAACGGAGAGAATCATTTGTCTTAGCGACCGATACCCGAAACCTGTTTCGCTTTCACGAAACACAGAGCGGGCAACTCCTCGGTTTCCTATTTGGCCTTGCACCCGATGGGGTTTTCCGTGCCGCGTCGCTTGCGCTTCGCGCGGTGCGCTCTTACCGCACCTTTTCACCCTTGCCGCATCAAACAGACGGCGGCGGTTTAATTTTCTGTGGCACTTTCCGTCGAAAAGTCTTCCAACTTTCCGCCCGCGTATATCTCCGGTCAAAACCGGAGTTACGCGGCATCACGCCCTTTGGTGTTCGGACTTTCCTCTTCCGGCTCGCGCCGAAAGCGATTCTCCGCCCTTCCAAAACCATCATGAATATAAATAAAAAAAATGAATTTACAAGTCGCAGATTTTTGACCACAAAGAGACTAACTAACGGCTTGCTGCGTTGGTCTCAAAACGCGAACTGATGAAAAAATGAAAATAACCATCATGCTTCTACTGGCAAGTTGTGTTGTTACATTCTCCCTGACCGGGTTCACTTTTCTGGTCCAGTCCATGAGTTAGTCCTGGGACATGGTTGAGTTTATGTTTTTGTTTGTTCTTTGTCCATCCCTTGCGTAGGGAGGGCGAAGCCTGACCGGAGCTGG